>Ga0182737_1000618_pt1 | contig 46758 bp, 44 predicted proteins | sample eDN5th30CBELigOP_FD_128878 | JGI IMG/M metagenome (GOLD analysis project Ga0182737, IMG submission 128878) | Enriched Organic Plus compost microbial communities from Emeryville, California, USA - eDNA 5th pass 30_C BE-Lig OP (version 2) (version 2) ...
AAGATCCTGCTTGCGGTGGACGACAGCCCGGTGGCCGCGGCCGTGGTACGCCAGGTGGCCAAGCTGGCCAAGGGCATGGCGACCCCGCCGCAGCTGCACGTGCTGACCGTGGTCCCGCGCCTGTCCAAGGCCGCGGAGAAGGAGTTCGGCGCCGCCGGTCCGGGCGCCTACTACGAACGCGAGGCCGAGCGTGCGCTGGCGCCGCTGCGCCCGCTGCTGCGCCGGAACGGCCTGAAGGTCACCGAGCAGAAGGCCGTCGGCGAGGTCGTCCCGACCGTGCTGGAAGAGGCCAGGGCGAAGAAGGCCGGCCTGGTGGCCATCGGCAGCCACGGCAGGAACGCGCTGCAGACCCTGCTGCTGGGCTCGGTCGCCCAGAAGGTCGTGGCGCTGAGCCCGGTGCCGGTCCTGGTCTGCCACTGAGCCTGCACGCGGCGGCCGTGCCAGGCCGCCGCTCAGCCGGCGTCGGGGGTACGGGAGCCATACTTGAATGAACCGAAGGGACTCCCGTGAACAAGCCCATCCGCCCGGACAATGACGTCGAGCGCCTGGCCGCGCTGCGCGCGGCCCGCCTCCTGGACACCCCCCGCGAACAGGCCTTCGACGACCTGGTCAACCTGGCCGTCGCCGTGGCCGGCAAGTCCATGGCGGCGGTATCGCTGGTGGACGAGGACCGGCAGTGGTTCAAGGCCCGCCACGGCTTCGACACCTGCGAGACCCCGCGCGACCGCTCCTTCTGCCAGTACGCCATCCTCGAGCCGCACCGGCTGATGCTGGTCGAGGACGCCGAACAGGACGAGCGCTTCGCCGGCCGGCTGCCGGTGATCGGCGGGAAGAGCATCCGTTTCTACGCCGGCGTGCCCCTGCTGGACGGCGAGGGCATGGCCCTGGGCAGCCTGTGCGTGTTCGACAGCGTTCCCGGGACCCTGAAGGCCTCGCAGGCCGCCGCGCTGCGCGCGCTGGCGCGCCAGGCCGGGCACGTGATCGAGCTGCGCCGCGTCACCCGCGCGCTGGACCAGCAGGTGCGCGAGTCGACCTGGTTCGAACGCGAGCTGGCCCGTTACGCCGAGCTGCTGGAACGGCAGAACGCGCAGCTGGCCGAGCGGGCCCGCACCGATCCGCTGACCGGCCTGAGCAACCGGCGCGCCTTCTCGGCGGCGCTGGCGATGGAGATCGAGCGGGCGAACGCCGCCGGCAGCCCGCTGTGCGTGGCCCTGCTGGACCTGGACCACTTCAAGAGCATCAACGACGTGCACGGCCACGCCGAAGGCGACCGGGTGCTGGCCGAGGTGGGCAAGGTGCTGCAGGCGCACTTCGCCGCGGCAGGCCTGGCCGCGCGCTACGGCGGCGAGGAGTTCGCCCTGCTGCTGCCGGGCACCACGCTGGATACGGCGCGCGCGCAGTGCGAGCTGCTGCGCCAGGCCATCGGCGCGCTGCCGCTGGGCGCGGTGGTCAGCGCCAGCATCGGCGTGACCGCCTACCGCCCGGGCGAGACCTATGCGGCCCTGCTCGAACGCGCCGACGAAGCCCTGTACCGGGCCAAGCGCGACGGCCGCAACCGCGTCGAGTCCAAGGCCTGACCGCCGCCCGCTGCGCGGGCGCCGGCTAGTCCACCACCTGTCGCGCTTCCGAGGTGCCCAGCACCTCCGGATGCTGCACGTCGCCCGGCGCCGGCTGCCGGGCCGCCGTGCGCCGCGCCAGCAGCGGATCCAGGAACACCGCGCCGAGGATCACCGCCACGCCCAGGTAGAACAGCGGGGTGAGCTCGCGCTGTTCGCCCAGCAGCAGCGCGGCCAGGACGATGGCGTAGACCGGTTCGAGGTTGGTCACCAGCTGCACGCTGTAGGCGCTGAGGTGGCGCAGCGCGACCAGCGACAGCGCGAACGGCAGCAGGGTGCAGCCCAGCGCCAGCACCAGCAGCAACGTGCCGTCGTACAGCCCCGGCACCGCCAGCAGGTCGCCGTCGAAGGCCGGCATCAGCACCGGCAGCAGCGGCGCCAGCGCGGTGAGGGCGAGGGTGCCGGCACCCAGCTCGATGCCGGTGACGGTGAGCGGATCGGCGTGCTCGACCAGGCGCTTGTTGAACGAGCCGAACACCGCCACCAGCAGCGCCGACAGCGCGCCGACCGCCACGCCCACGCGCATGCCGTCGGGCACGCCGCCGACCACCATCGCCACGCCCGGCAGCACCGCCACGCCCAGCGCCAGTTCGCGCGGACGGAATGGCCGCTTCGCCACCCACGGCTCGATCACCGCGGTGAACACCGGGGCCAGGGCAATACAGGTCGCCGCCACCGAGGCGTTGGCCAGCTTGATCGCGCCGTAGAAGGTCAGCCAGTGCAGCGAGACCACCACGCCGATGCCGGCATAGCCCAGGAACAGCCGCGGCGGCAGGGCGCGCAGGCCGCGCCACACCCGTGGCACCAGGGCCAGCGCAACCACCACCAGCAGCATCCGCCACCACACCAGCGGCAGCGCGGGCAGGCTGATCAGCTTGCCGAGGATCGCGGTGAAGCCCCAGAGCAGGACGCAGAAGTGGATCTGCAGCTGGGCGCGGGCGGTGTCGGTCATCGGCATGCGCGCATTATCGCCCGGCGACGAGCCTGCGACGCTGGCCTGGGGCGCGATCTTTCCGTTCTCGCCGCGCCCGGATCAGCGCCGCGGCGACAGCCAGCCCAGCGGGCCGAGCACGGCCACCGCCAGCAGTGAGCCCAGGGTCGCCATCAGCATGTCCTTCTGCGCGTCCCAGACATCGCCCTGGGTGCCGAGGTAGGCCTGGCCCAGGTCGCCGCCGAACACGCTGGCGGCCAGCCATTCGAACATCTCGAACAGCAGCGAGTGCGACATGATGAAGCTCACCGGCATCACGTAGCGCCAGATCCCGCGCGGCGGCGCCACCCGGTCCAGCAGCTCGATGCAGGCCGGGGTCACCAGCAGCCCGTAGAGGAAGTGCACCAGCCGGTCGAAGGAGTTGCGCTGCAGGCCCAGCGCCTGGTCCAGGGAGAAGCCGAGGTGGCGCTGGAACCAGGCGTCGTAGGGCACTTCCGCATAGGTGTAATGCGCGCCGATCTCGTGCAGCACGCCGAACACGAACAGGCACACATAGCTCAGTCCGGTCAGCGGCATCCGCCGCCAGCCCCAGGCCAGCACCGGCACGGCCACCAGTACCAGCACGTTCTCCAGCGCCCAGTCCTGGCGGTACCAGGGCGAGACCGCCAGCGCGATCCAGATCGCAACGAACAGGGCCAAGAGGATCTTTGCCAGGCGCGGCGAGGCGGGCGTGCGGAGGGCGGCGTCGGTCATGGCGCCGCATCCTCGCACGAACGCCGGCCGGCGTGGCGGCCGCGTCGGGCTAGCCGAGCCGCTGCAGCAGCGCCTGCGCCGCCGCCGGGTTGCGCTCCTTGGCGCTGGCGATGAAGAACACGAAGGCCTCGCGCGGCGTGCCGCTGGCGACGGGCGCTTCCACGTGCGGCAGGTCGGCCGGGTCGCCGCCGTCGGCCCATTCGCGGGCGCGGCGCGCCCAGGCGTCCAGCTCCGCGTCGGGGTAGCCCTGGGCCAGTCCGCTGCGGGCGAGCATCAGCCGCGCGTAGGTGAAGTCGGCGGTGATGTCGGCGAAGGAGGGATGCTCGTCCGAACCGGCGAACACCAGGGCGATGTTGCGCGCGCGCAGCAGGCCCAGCAGCTCCGGGGTGAACAGGGCACGGTCGCGGATCTCCAGCGCATGGCGCAGGTGCCGGCCGCCGGCCTTGGCCGGCAGCAGGTCGAGGAAGGCGGCCAGTTCCTCCGGCGCCGGGCTCTGGCCGCGGTCGAACTGCCACAGCAGCGCGCCGAGGCGGTCGCCGAGGGTGGCGATGCCGCCGACGAAATCCTCGACCTGCGCGCCGGTGGAAGACAGTTTGCGGCTGGCCATGATCCGCTTCGGCGCCTTGGCGGTGAACACGAAGCCCGGCGGGGTTTCGTCGCTCCACTTCGCGTAGGTCTCCGGCTTCTGCGCGCCGTAGTAGGTGCCGTTGATCTCGATGGCGGTCAGCTGGCGGCTGGCGTATTCCAGCTCACGCCGCTGCACCAGCCCCTGCGGATAGAACACGCCGCCGCGCCAGGGCGCGAAGGTCCAGCCGCCTATGCCGACGTGGATGCGCGGATGGCGCGCGGGTGGGGTCGAGAACAGGTCGTTCATCCGGGTTGCACTTCCATTGCGTTGGTCGCCATTGCCTGCATCCGCTTCATGCCTTCCACGGGTCGTAACTTCCGAACCACCACAGGTGGCCTTCGATGTCGCGGCAGGAATAGCCGCGTCCACCATAGCCCTGGTCGGCGATGTCCTGGACGATGGTCGCCCCGGCCGCCTTCGCCCGCTGGTAGTGGGCGTCGACGTCCTCGACGATGACGCAGGGACTCTGCGTCTCGCGCATGCCGGTCTCGTCGGGCTGGGCGATCAGCTTGCCCCATTCGCTGGCGTTGTCGGTCGAACCGAGCATGACCATGCCGTTGCCCCAGGTCAGCTGCGCATGCAGCACGACGCCGCCTTCGGCATACACGGCGTTCTTCTCGAAACCGAAGGCGCGGCACAGCCATTCGATCGCCGCCTCGGCGTCGCGATAGCGCAGGCAGGGAATGATGGTGCTGGTGGTCCGGGGCGGGCGAGGCATGGCGATCTCCAGGGCGACCGGTGCGGTGCGGCGGGGGGCAGCGTGGCCAGTCCAGCGTAAAGCACCGGTGAGGTGGCGTGCGGCGGACGGGACTTCCGCCACTCCGGCGACGGCTGGCAATGTCTAGAATCGACGCTTTCCGACCCGGACAACCCGCATGCCGCCACGCCTCCAGACGCTCCGCCTCCGTTGCCTGTTCGCCCTCGGCCTGTCGCTGCTCGCGCCGTGGCCGGCGCTGGCACAGGAAGCCGCGACCGGACCCGCCAGCGCCACGCAGGCCGACGCCGGCTTCGACGCCAGGGCGCTCGATGCCTGGGTGGAGGAAGTGCGCGAGCGCTTCGAAGTCCCCGGCATCGCCGTCGGCGTGGTCAAGGATGGGCAGGTCGTGTTCGAAGGCGGCTGGGGCGTGCGCGAGCTGGGCAAGCCGGAGAAGGTCGACGCGCAGACCCTGTTCGCGATCGCCTCCAACACCAAGGCCTTCACCGCCGCCTCGCTGGCGATGCTGGTGGACGGGAAGAAGCTGTCCTGGGACGACCGCGTTACCGACCACCTGCCGTGGTTCCGCATGTCCGACCCCTACGTCACCGCCGACATGCGCATCCGCGACCTGCTCACCCACCGCAGCGGCCTGGGCCTGGGCGCCGGCGACCTGCTGTTCTGGCCGGGCAGCGACTACAGCACCACTGAGGTGGTGCAGCGACTGGCCCGCGTGCCGCTTAAGACCGGCTTCCGCGAGCGCTATGCCTACGACAACATCCTCTACGCCACCGCGACCCTGGTGATCGAGCAGGTCTCCGGCCAGTCCTACGCCGACTTCCTGCAGCAGCGCTTCTTCGAACCTCTTGGCATGTCCGGCACCCGCTTCAATGCCGACGCGCTGCGGCCCGGCGACCCGGCCGCCACCGGCCATGCCAAGGCCGACTTCACGACCTTGCGTCCGACCTTCCCGCTGACCTGGCACAACGCCGCCGGCGCCGGTGGCATCTATTCCAGCGTCCACGACATGGGCCGCTGGATGCGCGCGCAGCTGGCCGGCGGCACCTTCACCGACGAGCAGGGCAGGGAACACCAGCTGTTCACCCCGGCAAGGCAGAAGGAGATGTGGTCGCTGATCTCGCCGATCCCGATCGCCGAACCTGCGGTGCCGGGACTGGCCGCGTCGAAGCCGGACTTCCTCGGCTACGGCCTGGGCTGGATGACGTCCTCGTACCGCGGCGAGCGGCTGGTATGGCACACCGGCGGCTGGCCCGGCATGGTCTCGCGCGTCACCCTGGTGCCGGGTCGGAACCTCGGCGTGGTGGTGCTGACCAACCAGGAATCCGGCGGCGCGTTCAACGCCCTGACCCTGCAGATCCTCGACGCGTTCCTGCAGCCGGCCCAGAAGAACGACTGGATCGCCGCCTATGCCGCCGCTGCGGAGAAATCGCGCGCCAGGGCCGACGAGGCGTGGGCGAAGCGCGTCGCCGCGCGCGACAGGCGCTCGAAGCCCTCGCTGCCCGATTCGGCCTGGACCGGCACCTGGCGCGACGCCTGGTACGGCGACGTGGTGATCGAACAGAAGAACGGTCGCCTGCGCATGCGTTTCCCGCGCAGCCCGCTGCTCACCGGCACCCTGGAGCACTGGCAGCACGACACCTTCCTGGTGAAGTGGGACGAGCGCACCCTCAACGGCGACGCTTTCGTGACCTTCGCCCTCGACGCCGATGGCAAGCCGCGCGAAGCGCGCATGGAAGCCGCCTCCGACCTGACCGACTTCAGCTTCGATTTCCAGGACCTGGTGCTGAAGCCGGTGGAGTGATCCCTGTAAGCCCCTCCCCCTCCGGGGGAGGGTTGGGAGAGGGTCGGTGTGCCAGCGTGGCTTGAGCTCCCGACCCTCTCCCCCGGCCCCTCTCCCGGTGGGAGAGGGGATCCCGCGGCGCCCTTCGGTCTTACTGGATCGGCTCGTCCAGCATCAGCTGGCGGACGAAGCGGACCGGCGGGGCGCCGTAGGACAGGACCTGGTCGTGGTAGGCCTTCAGCTTGAAGCCATCGCCCAGCTTCGCCTCCACCGCCTTGCGCGTGTCGAAGTGCTCCTGCACGCCGACGAAGTAGGTTGGCAGCTGCGCCGAGGTCAGCTGCGCGCGCACCCACTTGCCGGCGGCCTCGCGCTCCTGCTGGAACGTCTGGTTGACCATCAGGTCCATCGCCTGCTCGCGCGTCCAGCCGTCCACGTGCACGCCCTGGTCGAGGATCGCGTTGCCGATCGTGCGCAGGTAGAACTTCAGCTGCACCAGGCGGAACAGCGGATCGTTGTCCAGGTAACCCGCATCGGCCATCATCTTCTCGGTGTACACCGCCCAGCCCTCGGCGAACATGCCCGAGCGCAGCACCGCGCGCAGCGTCGACGGGAACTTGGCCGAATGCCAGCCTTCCAGGTAGTGGCCCGGCGTGCCCTCGTGGATGCTCAGCAGGTGGATCATCCGCGAGTTGTACTCGCGCAGGAACGAATCGACCTGCTCCTGGTTCCAGTCCTCCGGCAGCGGCGCCACCGCGTAGAAGGTCTTGAGATTCTTGTCGAGCGGGCCGGGCGAATCGCAGTAGGCCACCGCCACGCCGCGCTGGAACTCCGGCATCTCGATGATCTCCACCGGCGCGTCCGGCAGTGTCACCAGGTCCTTCGCGCGCACGAACTCGGTGGCCTGGGCCAGCGCCGCCTCGGCGTCGGCGACCACCCGGTCGCGCGCCGGGCGCTCGGCGTAAGCCAGTTCCAGCGCCGCCTCGATCGCCTTCTGCTGCTGCTCCGGCGTCGGGTTTTCCGGCAGTTCCGGCGCGCCCGGCTTGCCGGCCAGCACCTCGCGGGCGATGCCGTACATCTCGCCGCGCACGCGCACCAGCTCGGCCTCTGCGCGCTGCTTGATCTCCGCGCGCGACAGCGAGGAGAGCAGGGCGAACTGCAGCTTCTGGTCGTACAGCTCCGCGCCGATGCGGAAGTCGCCCTTCGCGTTCGGCACCAGGGTCCTGTCGAGCCACTGCTGGTGCTCGGCCACGGCCTGCTTCAGGCCGGCGATGGCGGCTTCGGCCTGCTTGCGGTCGGCCTCCTCCAGCTCGCCCAGGTGCGGGGTGATGAAGGTCTCGACGATGCTGAGGATGCCTGCGTTCTGGCGGGCCACGGTTTCGGCGTGGATCTTCGGCACGCGCGCCGGGTCGAGGTTGGCGCGGGCCTGCGCCAGCACCGTCGGCACCTTCTCCATGCGCGCGGTGGCCGACCTCAGGCGCTGCGGCAGCGGCGCGAACTCGCGCGCCATCAGGCCGTAGATCGCGCTGCCGGCGAGGTTGCTGTACACCTGCGGATCCCAGGCCCAGGCCTGCAGCACGTCGTTGCTCCACAGGTCGTACTGCAGCTGGTTGCGCAGGATCGCCGCGTCGACCTGGTTCTCGCGCGACAGCTGCGAGACGTCCATCGCCTCCAGTTCGGCCAGCAGCTTGCGGGTGGCTTCCGCGCCCTTCTGCCGGCCTTCGGCGCTGAGGTCGTCGACCAGGTCGTCGTAGCGGTGCTCGCCGATCTGGGTCGCGCTGACCGGCGACAGCTGGAACCAGGTGTCGAGGGCGCGCTGGGCCAGCGCGGTGAACGCGGCATCGGCCTCGGCAGAGGCGACCGCGGCGGTACCGGCGTCGGCCGGAGCGGCCGGCGATTCGGCCTTCTGGCAGGCGCTGAGGCTGGCGAGGAGGGCTAGGGCGAGCAGTGAACGGCGCATCGGAGGTCCAGCGTGACGGAAAGCGCCAAGCATAGGCCGGCCGGCGGTGCAGGCGCACGTGCCGGAAGCCGCGCCCGATCGGGTGCGGGCGCCGGCGCGGCGAGCTACCCTGTCGTCCCGATCACGGAGCCTGGGCCATGAAATACGCGGGAAGCTGCCATTGCGGCCGCATCGCCTTCGAAGTGGAAACCGGCGACGGCATCGCCGAGGCCTACGACTGCAACTGTTCGATGTGCCGCCGGCGCGGCGGGCTGCTCTGGTTCGGCCCGCGCAGCGCGATGGAACTGAAGACGCCGGAAGCCGACCTGGCCACCTACCGCTTCAACCACAAGCGCCTGGCGCACCATTACTGCCCGGACTGCGGCATCGCCCCCTTCAGCGAAGGCACCCATCCCAAGACCGGCGAAGCCACCGTCGCGGTCAACGTGCGCTGCCTGGAAGGCCTGGACCTGGGGTCGCTGAAGATCGTCCACGTCGACGGCGCCAGCCTCTAGGACACCCCTCTCCCCTCGGGAGAGGGGCGGGGGGAGAGGGCGTCCCCGCGCTCCTCGAAGCTCCTGCGCGTCTCGACTACCGACGCCCTAGTCCTCTTCCTCGTCCAGCTCGAACTCGACCACCAGCCCCATCCGGTACGCGAGTTCCTCCACCGCCTCGCGCACGCGCCCGGCGGTGTATGCGTTGGGCGCGTCCACTTCCAGCTGGTGGCTGCCCGGGCCGATGTCGTCGGACAGGCCGGCGGAACTGGAATCCTCGTCGTCCATCTGCGGCATCAGGTCGGCCACTTCCTCGACGTGCTCGATCCCCTCGATGCTCTGCAGCAGGTCGGCGACCGCGCGCAGGTCGTCCTCGCTGCCGGTGATGCGGATCCGAAGCTGGGGCATGGCTGGGCTCTCCCGGTGGATGGGCAGCAGCCTAGCCACGCCGGTTTCAAGGCCGGGTGAGGAATCCGCTCAGGCCTTGCGCCGCCGGTGCGGCGGCCGGCGCCCGGGTTCGTCCGCCCATGGCGCGTCCTGCGCCTCCTGCTTGATCCAGTCGATGAAGCGGGAAGCCGCCGGGGAAAGCGGCCGGTGCGCCGGATACACCACGTAGTAGGAGAACCGGGCCTTCATGACCGGGCCCGGCAGCCGCACCAGCTCACCGCGCTGCAGCCATTCCAGCGCCAGGTGGCGCCGGGCCAGGGCCGCGCCGATGCCGAAGGCGGCCGCACGCATCGCGTCGGAGCTGTCGCTGAAGTTGTGCATCGCCGGCAGCTCCACCCCGCGGACGCCGGCGGCGCGGAACCAGTCGCGCCAGCCCTGCTGGGTCAGGTCGGAGATCAGCGGCAGCGCGGCGATCTGCTGCGGCTCGCTGATCCCGCCGGCCAGGCGCGGCGAGGCGACCGGGAACATCGCATCGTCCATCAGGTGGTGCGCGACCAGGCCGGGCCACTGCCCGGGGCCGTAGCGCACCGCGATATCCGGCCCGCCTTCGTCGAAGCGCGCGAACACCGGCGTGCTGTCGATCTCGAGCCGGATGTCCGGATGTGCGGCGAAGAACTGCGGCAGCCGCGGCAGCAGCCAGCAGTGCACCAGCGAGTGCACGGTCGTGATCTTCAGCACGCGCGTGCCCGCATCGGGCCTGAGGTTGCCGGCGACGGCGGAGACATCGGCCAGCGCCGCCGTCGCCGCGTCGGCGAGCTGGCGGCCTTCGGGCGTGAGGGTGACGCCGCGCGCGTGGCGCTGGAACAGGGTCGAACCGAGCAGCGATTCCAGCCTGCGCACGTGGTGGCTGACCGCGCTGGCGGTCAGGTGCAGTTCCTCGGCGGCGTGGGCGAAGTTCTGGTGGCGCGCGGCGGCGGCGAACACCGCCAGCGCGGGCAGCAGGGCAGGGCGGATGACCATGGGGGAAGACACAAACCAGATTTGTGGCTCGCCCCGATACTACGCGCTTGTCGCCATCGCCGGCGAAGCGGAAGCTGTGGCCGTCGACACGGCGCTGCGATGTCCGGAAACGGCGAGCGGACAGGCAGGGGCCGGCGCAGGATCACTCCCCCCTTTGGCCGCGGCGCCGCCTGGCGCACAGCCGGCCGTTCGATGTTTCGAGGAGATGCCGATGGATGGTTCCAAGCAATGCCTGGAAGCAGGCCCTGCCGCGCCCGTGGCCACGTCCCGCGACTGGCGCACCCCGCTCGAACTGCTGGTGCTGGGCGCGGTATGGGGCGGCTCGTTCCTGTTCATGCGCGTGGCCGCGCCGGCGTTCGGTCCGTACGCCCTGGTCGAGCTGCGCCTGGCGCTGGGCGCGCTGGTGCTGCTGCCGTTCCTGTGGCTGGCGCGCGCGCAGTTCCCGCTGAAAGTGTGGCCGAAGCTGGCGGCGATCGGGATCATCAACTCGGCGCTGCCGTTCCTGCTGTTCGCCTGGGCGGCGCAGCGGGCGCCGGCGGCGATCGGCGCGATCTGCAACGCGATGACCGTGCTGTTCGCCGCGCTGGTCGCGTTCCTGGTGTTCGGCGAGAAGATCGGCACCCGCCGCGCGCTGGCGCTGCTGACCGGTTTCGCCGGCGTGGTGGTGCTGGCAACGGCCAAGGTGTCCGGGCTCAGCATCGGCCCGGCGGTGGTCGCGGGTGCCACGGCATCGCTGCTGTACGGCGTCGGCCTGAACCTGGTGAAGCGCTACATGGTCGGGCTGCCGCCGGCCGCGTCGGCGGCGGTGACCCTGGGCTGCTCGGCGGTGCTGCTGCTGCCGGTGGCGGTGCTGCACTGGCCGGAAGGTCCGGTGCCGATGCTGGCCTGGGGCGCGGCGGTCGGCCTGGGCGTGCTCTGCACCGGACTGGCCTTCATCTACTTCTACCGGCTGATCCACCGCATCGGTGCGGCGCGCACCTCGACGGTGACCTACCTGATCCCGCTGTTCGGCGCGCTGTTCGCCTGGCTGCTGCTCGGCGAGCCGGTGACCTGGACCATGCTGCTGGCCGGCGTGCTGATCCTCGGCAGCGTGGCGATCAGCCAGCGCGGCTGAGCGCGCTCAGCGCTTTGCCGCTCGCACCGGCAGCGGCACGTTGCACAGGTCGATGTGCCCGGCCGGGCGCTTGTAGAAGTCGTCGCGGCGGTTGCGGCGGGCTTCGACCAGGTCGCGGAAGGTCTGGGTGCCGGTGCGCAGCGCTTCCAGCGGCGTGCGGTCGGCCTCCGGCACTTCGCTGGCCAGGCGCACCGCGCGGATCGGCGTGCGCTGCGCCGGATCCTCGTAGAAGCCCATCGGTTCCGGCCCGCGCGGCAGCGCGGCGAGCAGTTCCATGCCCTGGACGACGCGGCCGACCTGGGTGATGTTGCGGTCCAGCTGCCGTGGCGACTGCCCGGTCACCACGTACAGCTCGGCGCCGATGCTGCTGTCCGGCTCGAGGTTGCGGCCGGCGCCGACCACGCCGTAGCAGTGCGCCATCCAGGCCTTGCCGGCCTGCAGGTCGCGGCCGGCGGCGAAGCCGTCGGCGAAGCCCACTTCCGGCGCCCAGCCGTCCACGTCCGGCAGCACGTCGAAGTCCAGGCCCTGCGCGTCGCGCTCGAACTCGGCCGGCAGCTTGCGCTTGGCCTGGCCCAGGTCCTTCGCCCTGGCCGGATCGTCGGCATCGGCATCGCCGAACTGGACGACGAAGTTGTCCTGCACGCGGTAGATGCTGGTGCCGTCCCAGAACCCTTCGCGGGCGAGGGTGCGGATGTTGGCGACGTGTTCCGGGGCGAAGCCCGGGGCCAGCTCGATCACCACGCGGCCGGCGTCCAGCTCCATGTACAGGGTGCTTTCCGGATCGAGCGGCCGCCAGTCGGAGGCCGGCGACGCGTCCAGGATCTGCTGCGCGCTGCGGTAGGGCGGGCTGTCTTCGGCGGCCAGCGGTGCGGCCGCGGCGAGCAGGAGGGCGAGCAGGGCGGCGGGGAGCACGGAGGTCGCGACGGAAGGCGGGCGCATGGCGGTTCTCGGTGGAGTGAGCCGATTCTGGCCGGCGGGCGTGCGCGGCGACAACGCCCGCGGCCCCCGGGGAGGGCCTGCCACCGGTTGGGTGACTAGTGGCACATCCGCTATATCAAACTTCGCAATAGCATGGCCTCCAACCTAGCGGCCGGTCCGCGCGGGAGAACGCCATGGTCGATTCCGAGGCCCATCTGAAGAAGTTCCAGAAGGAGCTCAGCGCGGGCACCGTCTCGCTGGTCCTCCTGGCCGTGCTGGCCCGCGCCGGCGAACCGCTGTACGGCTACCTGATCGCCAAGCAGCTCGAGCGCACCGGCGACGGCGTGCTGGCCGGCAAGCAGAGCGCGCTGTACCCGGTGCTGCGCAACCTCGAAGGCGGCGGCCTGCTCGACAGCTTCGTCGAGCCCTCGGTCTCCGGGCCGCCACGACGCTACTACCGCATCACCGACGCAGGCCGCCAGGTCCTGCAGTCCTGGGCCGCCGCCTGGCGTGCCACCCGCGACTCCGTCGATTCCGCCCTGGAGGGCATCCCCGCATGAACGCCACCGCTCCCATGAACGCGCGGCCGCTGCCGACGACCATCCCCGAATACCTGGAGCAGCTGCGGGCGGCACTGAAGGGTGCCGATCCGGCGATGGTCCAGGACGCCCTCTACGACGCCGAGGAATACCTGCGCTCCGAGCTGGCCGAGCAGGCCGGCCGCAGCGAGGCCGAGGTGATCGCCTCGGTCGCCGGCAGCTACGGCGCGCCGGAAGAGGTTGCCGAGATCTACCGCGAGACCGAGGTGACGGTGAACCGCGCGCTGCGCCAGCCGCGGCCGCCGAAACGGCGCTCGCTGCCCGGCCGCTTCTTCGGCGTGGTCGCCGATCCGTACACCTACGGCGCGCTGTTCTACATGCTGCTGTCGCTGGCCACCGGCGTCTTCTACTTCACCTGGGTGACCACCGGCGCCAGCCTGTCGGCCGGCCTGCTCATCCTGATCATCGGCGTGCCGCTGCTGCTGCTGTTCCTGATGTCGGTGCGGCTGCTGTCGCTGGTGGAAGGACGCATCGTCGAGACCCTGCTGGGCGTGCGCATGCCGCGGCGGCCGCTGTACACCCAGCGCGACAAGCCCTGGCTGAAGCGCCTGGGCGAGCTGTTCACCGACTGGCGCACGTGGACGGCGATGGGCTACATGCTGCTGATGCTGCCGCTGGGCGTCGCCTACTTCTCCGCGGTCGTGACCCTGCTGGCCACGTCCGTCGGGCTGATGGCCGCCCCGTTCGCGGCGCTGCTGGGCCACGCCGGCGCGGGTATCTACCTGGACGGCATCAGCTTCTCGCTGGCCGACGACTGGAGGATCGCGATCGCCGCGTTCCTGGTGGGTTTCCTGCTGCTGTTCGCGACCCTGCACCTGGCGCGCCTGGTCGGCCACTTCCACGGCTGGCTGGCCAAGAACCTGCTGGTCCGCGACCCGGTGGTCTGACCCGCACCCCGACCGGCGCCTCCGAGGCGCCGGTCTCCGTTTGAGGCATCCCTTCCCAACCGCATGCCGCAAGGCAGGAGGCTGTATGTCCCGAGAAAACGCGAAGTCCCGGTCCAACCTGCTGCTGTGGGCGCTGGTCGCCGGCACCTGGGGAATGTCGGCGGCGCAGTGGCTGCTGCCGGACGCCAACGCGACGGCCACGCCGGCGGCCACACCGCAGTCCTTCGGCGAAATCAACGTCGAGCGGATCAACATCGTCGACGCCAGCGGCAAGACCCGGCTGGTGATCGCCAACAGCGAACGCTTCCCGGACCCGGTGATCCGCGGCAAGGCGTACCCGCGCAGCATCCGCACCACCGCCGGCATGGTGTTCTACGACGAGGACGGGGTAGAGACCGGCGGGCTGGCGACGATGACCGGGCCGAACGGGGCGCGCATGGCCGGCACCATCTTCGACTACAACCACCAGCCCACCGACGGCATCGGCCTCATGAAGACCGAAAGCGCCGACGGGAAATCGTGGATGGCCGGCCTGACCATCGCCGACCGGCTGCCGTATGCGCCCGGCGGGATCAGTACCTCCGAAGGCGTGTCGCGGATCGTGCTGGCCAACCGCAACCAGGAGGCTTCGCTGGTGATCGCCGACACCACCGGCAGGACCCGCATCCGCATCGGCGTGGATGCCAACGATGTGCCGAAGCTGGAGGTCCTCGACGCCGACGGCAAGGTGGTCGGGTCGCTGCCGCAACGCTGAGCGCGCGCGGCCAGGCCGGAAAAACGGAAGGCCGCCCTGGGGCGGCCTTCCGGTTCGAAGTGGCGGCGCCGGATGCCGGCGCAAGCCACGTCAGCCCGCGTACTTCGCGATGAACTCGCGCACCTGCGGGTACACGGTCTCGCGCCAGCGGCGGCCGCTGAAGATGCCGTAGTGGCCGGCGCCCTCGACGGTCAGGTGGCGCTGCTTCGCCTTCGGGATGCCGGTGCACAGGTCGTGCGCGGCCTGGGTCTGGCCGAGGCCGGAAATGTCGTCCAGCTCGCCCTCGATGGTCATCAGCGCGGTGCCCTTGATCGCCGCCGGGTTCACGGGTTCGCCGTTGACCACCCACTCGCCGCGCGGCAGCAGGAATTCCTGGAACACGGTGCGGATGGTGTCCAGGTAGTACTCGGCCGGCATGTCCAGCACCGCGTTGTACTCGTCGTAGAACTTGCGGTGCGCCTCGGCGTCCTGCAGGTCGCCCTTGACCAGGTCCGAGTAGAAGTCCCAGTGCGACATGAAGTGGCGGCTGGGGTTCATCGAGATGAAGCCGGCGTGCTGCAGGAAGCCCGGGTAGACGTCGCGGCCCTGGCCCGGATAGGGCTGCGGCACGGTGTGGATGACGTTGTTCTCGAACCACGACAGCGGGTTGCGCGTGGCCAGGTTGTTGACCGCGGTGGGACTGCGGCGTGCGTCGATCGGGCCGCCCATCATCACCAGCGAACGCGGCACCGGCTCGCCGCGCGCGGCCATCAGCGACACCGCCGCCATCACCGGCACGGTCGGCTGGCACACGCTGATGACGTTGAGGTCGGCGGCGCCGATGTGGCGGATGAAGCCTTCGATGTAGGCGATGTAGTCGTCCAGGCCGAACGCGCCTTCCTCGACCGGGACCATGCGCGCGTCGATCCAGTCGGTGACGTAGACCTTGTGGTCGCGCAGCAGTGTGCGCACGGTGTCGCGCAGCAGGGTGGCGTGGTGGCCGGACAGCGGCGCCACCACCAGCACGACCGGATCGTCCTTGAGCGCGGCGATGGTCGCCGCGTCGTCGCTGTAGCGCTTGAAGCGCACCAGCCGGCAGAACGGCTTGCGCACGACTTCCTGTTCCAGGACCGGGACCTTGTGGCCCTCGATCTCCACCTCGTGGATGTTCCAGGGGGGCTTCTCGTAGTCCTTGCCCAGCCGGTGCACCAGCTCGTTGCCGGCGGCGATGCGCTCGGCGCCGGGCAGGGCCGCGACCCAGCTGGAGCGGTCGGAGAAGATGCGCGAGTTGGCCTCGGCCAGGTGCACCCAGGGGGCCATCATCGCGCGGTTGAGTTCGTGGAGCTGGTACAGCATGGATTGGCCACGCTTCCGGTTGGAGTGTTGCATCGCACAATCCTACCCGGAATCGGGTGAGCGAATCAGCAACGGCGCGGTGTCCCGGCAGGGGACAAAAGTGAATAGGGGCCGGGACTTGCCCGACCCCTGCATGCCCGCCCAGGAGCGCGTATTCATTCGTCTGCCGGACGAAGCCAGGCGTACAGGATGCCGCCCAGCGCTCCGCCGGCCAGTGGCGCCAGCCAGAACAGCCACAGCTGCCCGATCGCGCCGGGGCCGGCGAACAGCGCCACGCCGGTGGAGCGCGCCGGGTTCACCGAGGTGTTGGTGACCGGGATGCTGACCAGGTGGATCAGGGTCAGGGCCAGGCCGATCGCGATCGGCGCGAAGCCGGCGGCAGCGCGGCCATGGGTGGCGCCCATGATCACCAGCAGGAAGAACGCGGTCAGCACCAGTTCGCACAGGAACGCCGCGCCGATGGTGTAGCCGCCCGGCGAGCGCACGCCGTAGCCGTTGCTGGCGAAGGCGCCGGCGGCGTCCGGGTCGATGGCGAAGCCGCCACCACCACGGGCGATCTGCAGCAGGATGAAACCGGCGACGATCGCGCCCAGCACCTGGGCGACGAAGTAGGGCAGCAGGTCGCGCGCGGGGAAGCGGCCGCCGGCCCACAGGCCGAGGCTGACCGCCGGATTGAAATGGCCACCGGAGACATGGCCGAAGGCGTAGGCGCCGGTCAGCACGGTCAGGCCGAAGGCCAGTGCCACGCCGACGAACCCGATCCCCAGGGGATTGCCTTCGCCGCCGAACTTCGCCGCCAGCACCGCACTGCCGCAACCGCCCAGGACCAGCCACAAGGTGCCGAGGAACTCGGCCACACAGCGTTTCGAAAGAGCCATGGTCGTCCCCTTCAACGCCCGGGATGGGCGGGGCGAGCGTACGCCCGCGCGGGGACGGCGGCGTTGCGTTCCGGTTAAACCGGGCGGGGCTCAGCGCTGCGGCAGGGGGATGAACTCGTCGTCGCCCTCGATCCTGCCGAAGCGGCCCTCGAGCCAGTCCTGCTTGGCCTGCTCGATGCGTTCCTTGGAGCTGGACACGAAGTTCCACCACAGGTGGCGGTGGCCGTCGAGCGGCTCGCCGCCCAGCAGCATCGCCTTGACCGGGGTGCGGGCGCGCAGCTTCGGGCGGGTGCCGCGGTCGGGCACGACCAGGTAGCGCGCGGGGATGTCGACGCCGTCCAGTTGGGCCTCGCCCTCGAGGATGTAGAGCGCACGCTCGACGTGGCCGTCGTCGAGCACGATCTCGGCGTCCGGCTGCAGGTCGATGGCGACGTTGAGCGTGTCGGCGAATACCTTCACCGGCGATTCCTCGCCGTAGGCGCGGCCGGCGATCACCCGCAGCAGGGCGCCGTCGCGCTGCTGCCGGGGCAGGGCGGAGGCGGGGAAGTGGTAGAAGGCAGGATCGGTTTCCTCGTAGGCCTTTGGCAGGGCGACCCAGGTCTGCATGCCGTGCGCCTCGCTGCCGGAGGCGCGTTCGGCCGGCGGCGTGCGCTCGGAATGGGCGATGCCGCGGCCGGCGGTCATCCAGTTGACGTCGCCGGGGCGGATCACCTGCTCGGAGCCGAGGGTGTCGCGGTGGTTGATCGCGCCGCCCCACAGGAAGGTGACCGTGGCCAGGCCGATGTGCGGATGCGGGCGCACGTCCAGGCCGCGGCCGGCCTCGAACACCACCGGGCCGAAGTGGTCGACGAACACGAAGGGGCCGACGCTGCGTGCCTGCAGGGTGGGGACCGAGCGTCGCACCATGAAACCGCCGCCGAGGTCGTGCACGCGCGGTTCGATGATCGTGGTCATGGAGGTTTCTCCGTGGCGGCGATGCGGCGCAGGATGGCACGGAAAACGCGCGCCGGAAGTCCCGTCGCTGGCACGCATCCTTGCACGGGCGGTCGTTTTCGCGTGGCCGGCATGGCACGGTCTCGCGCGCAACCGTCCCGGCCGGGTCCCAGGGCGGGTCGAGCCGCTACAATCGCGCTCCGTCCCTCACTTCCGCACCGGAGACTCCCACAGTGACCCGCAAGCTCGTCCTGCTGCGCCACGGCCAGAGCCAGTGGAACCTCGAGAACCGCTTCACCGGCTGGGTCGACGTCGACCTCACCGAGCAGGGCCGTGCCGAAGCCGCCGCCGGCGGCAAGGTGATGCGCGAGGAGGGCCTGCAGTTCGACGTGGCCTACACCTCCACCCTGAAGCGCGCGATCCGCACCCTCAACATCGCCCTGGGCGAGCTGGGCCAGGACTGGCTCCCGGTGCACAAGAGCTGGCGCCTCAACGAGCGCCACTACGGCGCCCTGCAGGGCCTGGACAAGGCCGAGACGGCGGCCAAGCACGGCGAGGAGCAGGTCAAGATCTGGCGCCGTTCCTACGATATCCCGCCGCCGGCGATGGAGCTGGACGATCCGGGCCACCCGGCCAACGATCCGCGCTACGCCGGGCTGGACCGCAACGTGCTGCCGGCTACCGAGTCGCTGGCCACCACCCTGGACCGCGTGCTGCCGTACTGGCACGACGCGATCGCCCCGTCGCTGAAGTCCGGCAGGACCGTGCTGGTCGCCGCCCACGGCAATTCGCTGCGCGCGCTGTACAAGTACCTCAACAACGTCTCGAAGGAAGACATCCTCGAGCTCAACATCCCCACCGGCATCCCGCTGCTGTTCGAGCTGGACGACGAGCTCAAGGTCATCTCCCACCGTTACCTGGGCGACCAGGAAGCGGCGAAGCGCGCCGCCGAGGCGGTGGCGAACCAGGGCAAGGCCCGCTGAGGCGGGCTGCCAGCCGGACCGGAAGGGCGCCTGCGGGCGCCCTTTCTGTTTGTGGAGCGACGCGCGCGTCCCGTCAGCTTGAAAGATGCGAATAATTCTTATCTAATGCGCAGGCAGTTCCACCCAGGAAGGCCGCGCACGACCCCGTGCCAGGCCCGGAAGGGGGTCTCCTCTCCCGCCCCCGACCCGCCCAGGCAGCCGTACTGCACAGGATCCGGCATCCGCATCGCCCCGCGACGCTGATGGCCCGGACGTGCTCTCCCGCTGCCGGCAACCATGTCCCCCGTCATCGCCACGTCCCCGTTCCCGCTCTACCGCGCCTCCGCGCCGGTCGCGGGCGCTGCGTGGCAGGTGGGCAGGAACCGGCGGCCGGCTACCTCTCCCACCTTCCTGGAGTTTCCGTGAGTTCCTGCCGTTCCCTGCAGTCCCCGATGCGCCGCCTGGCGCTGCGCCGCAGCACCCTCGCCGTGCGCGCGGCCCTTGCCGGCCTGGTCCTGGCCGTTCCGGCGCCCGCCGTGCTGGCCGAAGAAGCGGCGGCGCTGGAGGCGACCGACCTGGACGCCGTGCTGGTCGTCGCCCAGCGCGCCAGCCGCGTCAGCAACGGCGCGACCAACCTGGACCTGGAGATCAAGGACACGCCGCAGTCGATCAGCGTGGTGTCCAGCGAACTGATGCGCCAGTTCGGCGCCAACAGCGTCAACGACGCGCTGCGCCTGGCCACCGGCGTGCGCGTGGACGAATGGGAAACCAACCGCACCAGCTACAGCGCGCGCGGCTTCGACATCCTCAACACCCAGATCGACGGCGTCGGCATGCCCAACAGCTGGGGGATCGCCACCGGCGCGATGGACACCTTCGGCTACGAGAAGGTCGAGGTGATCCGCGGCGCCAACGGCCTGCTGACCGGCGTGGGCAACGCCGCCGGCACGATCAACTACGTGCGCAAGCGCCCGACCAACCATGCGCAGGGCATGTTCGGTCTCAGCTACGGCTCGTGGAGCACGCTGCGCGCGGAGGCGGACTACTCCACGCCGTTCACCGACGACGGCACCTGGGCCGGCCGCATCGTCGCCGCGCACGAGTCGGGCGACTCCTGGCTGCGCGCCAACAGCAACAGCCGCGATTTCGCCTACGGCGTGGTCGACGGCCAGGTCGGCGAGAATGGCACGCTGGCCATCGGCTACTCGTACCAGCGGGCGAAGTCCGACGGGATCATGTGGGGCGCGCTGGTGTTCATGGACAGCGACGGCACCCGGAACGAATGGCCGCGCGATGCCACCACCACCCAGGACTGGACCTGGTGGAACACCACCGAACAGACCGCCTTCGTCGAGTACACCCACCAGCTGGGCGCGGACTGGCAGCTGAAGGCCAGCTACAACTACCGCCGCGGCTCGGGCGACGAGCGCATGTTCTACGCCTATGACGGGCAGGGCACCGGGCTGGAACCTGTTACCGGCCTGGGCCTGGTCGGCTATCCATGGGGCGGCGACGACGAATCGACCGCGCACCTGGGCCAGGTCAGCCTGGATGGCAGGTTCGAGCTGTTCGGGCGCGAGCAGCAGGCGATGGTCGGCGTGTCCCTTTCGCGCAGCGAAGCGATCAACCACGAGCGCACCGCCGATTTCTCCTCGCCGGCCTGGGGCCCGCTGCCGCCGTTCCCGTACCCGACCGACGCGATCCCGGAGCCGGCCTGGAGCGAACGGTCGCAGTACTCGCTGCTCAACCAGCGCCTGGCGCGCGTGTTCGGCGCCACCCGCATCTCGCTGGGCGATCGCCTCAACCTCATCCTAGGCGCCAACCACGCGCGCTACCGCCGCGACGGCTGGTCCTACGACCTCGACTTCGACCAGACCACCAGCCATACCAGCCCCTATGCCGGCCTGACCTTCGACTTCAGCGACCACGTGCTGGGCTACGTCAGCTATTCGGACATCTACCAGCCGCAGGACCAGGTCGACGCCAACGACCGCTACCTCGATCCCAGCAAGGGCGTGAACTACGAGGCCGGCATCAAGGCCGAATGGCTGGACCAGCGCCTGCTGACCACCGTGGCCGTGTTCAAGGCCGACCAGCAGGGCCTGGCCACGCCGACCGGCCAGTACAACCAGTACGGCCAGAGCATCTACGCGCCGGTGGACGTGGAGTCCCGCGGCATCGAGCTGGAAGCGGTCGGCCGGCTCACCGACACCCTCGACCTGGTGCTGGGCTATACCGCGCTCAAGCTGGATGGCCTCAACGGCGACGACACCTATCCGTGGGTGCCGCGGCGCTCGGCCAACCTGGTGCTGAGCGCGCGCGCGCCCGGCTACGCGCCGCTGTCCTACGGCATCGGCGGGCGCTGGCAGAGCGAGGTCTCCAACGTCGAAAGCAGCGGCCTGCGCGTGCGCCAGGACAGCTACGCCGTGGTCAATGCGTTCATGGCCTGGGACTTCCTCGACAACGCCAGCCTGCGCCTGAACGTCAACAACGCGTTCAACGAGAAGTACATCAACACCCTGCGCTACAGCGGCTACTACGGCGCGCCGGCCAACTACAGCGTCACCCTCGACTGGCGCTTCTGATCGACCACGCTCCCCACGGAACCACGCAGCCATGTCCGCCACGCCCGTTCCCGCCAGCCATCCCCGCCTGCGCATCGCCGCGCGGACAGGCGCCGCCGTGCTGGGCGGCTACGCCTTCACCTGGGGCTTCATCGCCGCGTGCACCGCGCTGGCGGTGAAGCTGGGGATGGATTTCCACGACGCCGAGTTCCTCGCCAGCGCGCTGGGCCTGCTGCTGTTCCTGGCCGTGTTCCTGGGCACCGTCGCCAGCCGCCGCGGGGCGCTGCTGCTGTGGGGCGTGCTGCTGGGCGGCGGCGCGCTGCTGGCGGCGGCCGGCTCGCTGCTCCAGGCCAGCATCGCGTGACCGCCATGGGCCGGACCGGAGCCGACGCGATGTTCCACAGCTTCCGCCAGGCGATGGCCTGGCTGCACACCTGGTTCGGCCTGGTGCTGGGTTTCGTGCTGATGGCGGCGTTCTTCTTCGGCGCGCTGTCGGTGTTCGACCGCGAGATCGACCGCTGGGCGATCCCGGCCACGCGCTTCGAGCCGCAGCCGATGCCGTCGTTCGAGAAGGTGCTGCGGCCGGCGTTCGAACGCCTGCAGCCGCCGCCGGAAATGGTCGAGGCGATGCGCCCGCGGGTGGACGGGCCGATGCCGGAACGCTTCGACCGGATCGCCTACTGGAGCGCCTACACCACCCACCGCGATCCGGTGCTGGCGATCTACGCCGGCTGGGAGGTGCCGGGCGCCAGGAACCCGGACGAGCAGCTGTACGCGGTGGGCACGATCGACCCGCGCGACGGCACGCCGCTGCCGGACGACCGCCTGAAGATCGGCAGCGGCTTCTTCTTCCCGCTGCACTACGGCCTGACCCTGGACTGGAAGAACCTGGGCATCTGGATCGTCGGCTTCTCCGCGCTGGTGATGCTGGCGGCGCTGGTCAGCGGCGTGGTGATGCACCGCAAGCTGTTCCGCGAGCTGTTCACCTTCCGGCCCGGCAAGGCGCGGCTGCGCAGCGCGCTGGACCTGCACAACCTCACCGGCGTGGTGGCGCTGCCGTTCCACTTCTTCTTCGCCTTCACCGGCCTGGTGATCTTCTCGGCCACGTACTACTTCCCGCTCGGCCATACCCAGCTGCACGAGCTCCACGAACTGCACGAGCAGCACGAGGCGGCCGCGCTGGGGCTGCCGCACGGCCGCTCGGGCGTGCCGGCGGGACTGGCGAACGTCGATGCGATGGTCGGCGAAGCGCAACGGCGCTGGGAGGCGCGCGGCATGGCCGGCGACGTCGGCTTCCTGGTGCTGCAGCACGTCGGCGACGCCAATGGTTACGTCAGCGTGTACCGTGCCGGCACCGACCGGATCGCGCTGGTCGGGCAGGGCATCCACTTCAAGGCCGACACCGGCGCGCTGCTGCGCGAGGATCCGCCGGCCACGCCGGTGGCGCGGGTGGCCGAGTTCCTGACCGGCCTGCACCTGCAGCATTTCCGCCACTGGCTGCTGCGCTGGCTGTACGTGTTCGGGGGGCTGATGGGCGCGGTGTGCATCGCCACCGGCTTCGTCTTCTTCGTCGAAAAGCGCAAGCGCCAGCACGCGCGCGTGGGCAGCCAGGGCGTGCGCATCGTCGACGCGCTGGCGGTGACCACGGTCACCGGCATGGTCCTGGCGGCGCTGGGCATCCTCGTCGCCAACCGGCTGCTCCCCGAGGCACTTCCGGGTCGCGGCGACTGGGAGCGTTTCGCGTTCTGGGGCACCTGGGCGCTGGCCCTGGTGCATGCCGGCTGGCGCAGCGCGCCGGTCGCACGCGGCCTGCCCAATCCGGCCTGGCGCGAGCAGTGCTGGGCGATCGCGGTGCTGGCGCTGGCGGCGGCGGTGCTGAACTGGATCACCACCGGCGACCACCTGCTGCGCACGCTCGCCGCCGGCTACTGGCCGGTGGCCGGCCTGGACCTGGCGTTGCTGGCGGTGGCGGCGATTGCCGCGGCAGCCGGGCATCGCCTCGGTCGCCGTGCAGAAGCCGCGGCACGCATTGGCGCCCATGGAGGCGAGGCTGCCCATGCCTGAGCCGCAGATCGCACACGGCTGGCTGCTGCTGGGCGCGATGCTGGCCTGCGCCGCCGGCATGGCCTGGCTGGCGCTGGCGATGGACGTGCACGCGCGCCAGGTCTGGGGCAGGGGGCTGGCGCCTGCCATGGCGAAAGGCCTGCGCGTGCTGGGTGCGCTCGCGCTGGCCGCTGGCCTGTGGCTGTGCCTGCTCGCCGACCATCCGACGATGGCGGTGCTGGTGTGGGTGATGGCGCTGGCGGTGGGCGCGCTGGCGGTGGCGCTGCTGCTGGCCTGGCGCGCACGCTGGCTGCGCGCGCTGGCGCCGTGGGTACGCCGCGCCGCCTGATCGCGGAGGCGCGCGTCAGGTGTGGATCAACCGCCCACCGGCGAAGGACCAGTTCTCCCAGCTGGTTTCCTTGAAGCACACCATCACGTGCTCCGGATCCAGTCCGAGCGCGGACAGCCGCTGCATCAGTCCGGCCAGCAGCGCTTTCTTCACCTTCACGCTGCGGCCGACCGACCACAGGATCTCGATCAGCACGAAGTCGTCGCCGCGGGGCGTGGCCGCATCGGGATAGCCGGGGTCGTAGCGGAAGTCGTCGGCGTCCAGTTCCAGCACGCGCTGGAAGCGGTCGGTGGCCGGCACGCCGGACTCGACCAGCGCGGCGTGCACGGCATCGAGCACGCCGGCCTTGAACTCCGCGGTCTTCGGCTTGCGGACGGTGACGGTGACGAGGGGCATCGGGGCTCTCCTGTTCGCGGCCAGGCTCGCAGGATACGCCGGCCGGCGCAGTCGCCAACCGCGCCGGCGCAACACTCAGTCCAGTTCCCGCACCATGAACACGTTGAAGTCGGTGGCTGCGTAGTCGCCGAACGGACCGCACCAGGCGAAGCTGTTGCGCAGGTATAGCGCGTGCGCCGGCTCGAAGGCCGGCCCGGTGCCGGTCTCCAGCAGCAGCCGTGCGTAGCCGCGATCGCGGGCGGTGGCCACGATCCGGTCCAGCAGCGCCTGGCCGACGCCACGGCGCAGGAAGGCCGCGCGCGTGCGCATCGACTTGATCTCGCCGCTGCGCGCGTCCAGTTCCTTCAGCGCGCCGCAGCCGCACAGGGCGCCTTCGGCCCAGGCCGTCCAGAAGGTGAGGCCAGGGGCACGCAGGCTGTCGATCGCCAGCGCATGCACGTGGCCGGGCGGCGAATTGCCATGCATGCCGGCCAGGTGCTCGGCGACCAGCGCCTGCACCTCCGGCGAGGAAAGATCGTCCTGGCGGATCTCGAGGCTCATGTGGGGGGGCTTCGGGCGTCTGCTCAGCGGCGAAGCTTACCGGCGATCAGCGCCGCCCCGGCGACGCCGCCCAGCGCGGCTGCCGCGAACAACGCCCATTCCCCGGTGACGAACGCCAGCCCGGTGGCGATACCCAGCCCTACCACCAGGGTCGTCCACAGCGTGGCCTGCTTGCGGGCCGGGGCGATCGCGGCCGCCGTGGCCAGCACCGCCAGCGCGGATGCCGCGACCGCCCCGCGCTGCAGCCACACCAGCAGCGTGCGGATCGTGGCGTTGCCGCACAGGCCCGAGACGAGCTCGTCCGGTGGGCACAGCTGCGCGTTCACGAAGGCGTAGGCGCCCACGCCCAGGAGCAGCACCAGGTACCAGGCGCAGATGATGGCGGGGAGCAGGAGAAGCCAGCGCAGGGTATGCATGCGTGCCCGTCGTGCGCTCAGTCTGCCGGCATCTGCCTGGCCGCCTCCACCGCGCGCTGCGGGTGCAGCAGCGGCTGGCCGGTCCCGTTGCGGGTCGCGCTCCGTTCGAGCAGGGTCCGCAGTCCAGCGCCGTCCAGGTGCGGCTGCACCGCCAGCACCTTCGCCGCCGCGTTGACCACCAGCGGCACGGCCATCGAGGTGCCCGACGGGAACGACGGCCCACCATCGGGCAGCCGTGCCGGCACGCGGTCGCCGTTGGCGTACAGCGTCACCTCCGGTCCGGTGTTGGTCCATTCGGTGGCCCTGCCGTGGCGATCGACCGCACCGACCAGGAGGAAGTTGGGCAGCGCGAACAGCGTCGCCGGGTTGGCGGTCTTCATGTCACTGCCGGCATTGCCGGCTGCGCCGACGAAAAGCACGCGCGGTGCCGCCTTCATGCCCTCGATGAGCGCGGCGCGGATCGTTTCCACCGTGTACCGGGCCAGCGCAAGGCGTTCCTCTTCGGGCATGTCCGGCGCGCAGGCCTCGAGGTTGGACAGGTAGGCGCGCTCGGCGCGACCCCAGGACATGTTCACCACGCGCGCGCCGTTGTCGACCAGGAAGCCGAGCAGGTCGGCGATGGAGGCCGCCTCGCGCGCGGCCAGCTCGCGGCTCCAGCACGGCTCCGGTGGCGAGCCATGCCACCATTCCATCCGCGCGATCACGATCTCGGCGTGCGGGTTGCCGGCCAGGGCGATGTCGGCGATGCCGGTGCCGTGCACATAGCCGCTCCAGCGGCCCAGCGCGTCGTCGAACCCGGCGGCCTCGGCCGGCGTCTGCTGCCTGAGCCGCTCGGCGATTGCCCGCGCCTGCGGGCTGTCGACGCCGCTATCGCGGTCGTCCAGGGCGCGCAGGATGTCGTTGAGCTCCGCCCGGCGTTCGAGGAGGGCGGCCGGAAGCACCGCCAGCGCGGTGTCCTGGCGCTGCTTGAAGGCATCGTAGCCGCGGACGATGGGCGCACCGTCGGCGCCAAGCGCCACCTGGCCGGGGAACAGCGCAGGCTCCACGCCGCTGTCCCAGATGCCTAGCCTCACCCTCGGCGCGGATTCGAGCCCTTCGACCGTGGCCTCGCGCGCGGCCCAGAACTCCGATGCCGGTTCGGCATCCTGTGCGTGCGCGGGGAGGGCAGCGAGGCCCAGCAGCGTCGCGGCGACCAGCTTCACGAGTGCTCCGGTCCTGCACATGCCCTTCCCCTCGGTGATCGCCGGGCACCGGGTTCGGGCCGGGCCGGCATGACGGTGCTGCCGCTGCGAAGCCGTCCTGCCGGTGGTGAGCTACCGGCGGCAGGCGCCGTGCCTTTCCCCCTGGGCGCCGCCGGCGAGTGTGCCGTAAAACGACGCTGGATCGGGAAGCCCGCCTTGCCGGTCAACGCGGCGGACGACGCGGCCAGGCCAGAGGGGAGCCGGGTCCCGGAAAGCGTCGGCGGGTGCCCGCACACCGCGCGACCATGACTTCTGGCCTATCTCCGCACCGGCGCCGTCGCCTAGGCTGCGGGGCCTTCCCCACACCCGCGGGCCGCGTCCCGCCTTCCGGAGTCCTCGATGTCCCTGCGTTCCACCCTCGTTCCCCTGGCCCTGTCGCTGGCCGTCGCTGCCGCGCTGGCGGGCTGCAGCCAGTCCGCCCCCGCGGACGCGGGCTCCGCCGGCAAGCCGGCCGGCTTCGACCTGTCCAGGATCGATGCGCCGGTGACCACTTTCAACGTGGCCGACCTGGATCCCTCGATCCCGGCGTGCACCGACCTCAATGGCCACGTCAACAGCAAGTGGCTGGCGGCCAACCCGGTGCCGGGCGACCGCACCAGCTGGGGCAGCTTCGAGGTGCTGGGCGAACGTTCCCTGGCGATCCAGCACGCCATCGTCGAGCAGGTTGCCGCGACGCAGCCGGCGGCCGGTTCGATCGAGGCCAAGCTCGGCGACCTGTGGCGCACCGGCATGGACCAGGCGGCGATCGACGCCGCCGGCCTGGAGCCGCTGCAGCCGGCCCTGGACGAGATCGCCGGGCTGAAGGACAGCGCCGGGATCGTCGGCCTGCTGCGCGAGCGCCACGCCATCGGCCTGGGCCCGGTGTTCTCCTTCGGTGCCAACGCCGACTACAAGGATTCCGGCACGGTGATCGGCTATGCCGGCCAGGGCGGACTGGGCCTGCCGGAGAAGGGCTACTACTTCGACGAGGACAAGGCGCCGGTCCGCGCCGCCTACCTCAAGTACATCGGCAAGCTGCTGGCGCTTTCGGGCGTCGATGGCGGCGAAGCGGCGAAGCAGGCCAGGGCGGTGCTGGACTTCGAGACCCGCCTGGCCAGGGCCTCGCTGTCGCGCATCGAACTGCGCGATCCGGCCAGGCGCTACAACCCGGTCAGCGCCGAGGAAGCCAACAGGATCACCCCGAACTTCGACTGGAACGCGTTCTTCGACACCCTGCAGGTGCCGGCGAAGGCGAAGTTCTCGCTGGCGCAGCCGGAGTTCTTCGCCGAGTTCGACCGCATGCTGGTCGACACCCCGGTCGAGGCCTGGCAGGCCTACCTGCGCTTCCACACCCTCGACGCCGCCGCGCCGTACCTGGCCGCGCCGTTCGAGGAGGCGAACTTCGCCTTCCACAGCCAGGCGCTGCGCGGGCAGAAGGAGATGCTGCCGCGCTGGAAGCGCGTGCTGGGCGTGGTCAACGCCTCGATGGGCGAGGCCCTGGGCCAGATCTACGTGCAGGCCGCGTTCCCGCCGGAGTCCAAGGCGCAGATGCAGCAGCTGGTGCAGAACCTCTCGGCCGCGCTGAAGGCGCGCCTGGAGAACCTGGACTGGATGGGCGAGGAGACGAAGAAGCGCGCGCTGGAGAAGTGGGCCAGCTTCACCCCGAAGATCGGCTACCCGGACAAGTGGCGTTCCTGGGACGGCCTGCAGACCAGCGGCGAGGGCTACCTGGCCAACGTCCGCGCGGCGCGCGCGTTCAACCACCGCTACATGCTCGACAAGATCGGCAAGCCGGTGGACCGCACCGAATGGGGCATGACCCCGCAGACGGTCAACGCCTACTACAACTCGACCAAGAACGAGATCGTGTTCCCGGCGGCGATCCTGCAGCCGCCGTTCTTCGATCCCAAGGCCGATCCGGCGCTCAACTACGGCGGCATCGGCGCGGTCATCGGCCACGAGATGATGCACGGCTACGACGACTCCGGCAGCCAGTTCGACGCCAAGGGCAACTTCGACCTGTGGTGGACGCCGGAGGACCGCAAGCTGTTCGAGGAGCGCGCCGACCGGCTGGTGGCGCAGTTCGACGGCTACGAGGCGCTGCCGGGCAGGCACGTGAAGGGCCGGCTGACCCTGGGCGAGAACATCGGCGACCTCGGCGGCCTGACCGTGGCCTACGACGCGATGCGGATGGCGCTGTCGCGCAATCCGGACGCGGACGTGGTGGTCGATGGCATGACCCAGGACCAGCGCTTCTTTGCCAACTGGGCCACGGTGTGGCGCCGCAACTTCACCGAGAACGAGCTGCGTGTGCGCCTGGAGACCGATCCCCACGCCCCGGCGAACTTCCGTGCCAACGGCGCGCCGTCGAACATGCCGGCGTTCGCGCAGGCGTTCGGCTGCAAGGCCGGCGATCCGATGGTGCGCGAGGAGCGCGTGGTGATCTGGTAATCCCCGATCGCCCCGCAAGGGTTGGATCCGCGGCCCGTCCGGTCATGCACCGGGCGGGCCGCTTCTTTCCGGGAACGGGTTGCCGGAGAGCGCGCCGTCCTACAGTCCGCCGGTGACCGCGACCACGCTGCCGGTCACGTAGGTGGCCCGGTCGGAGAGCAGCCACGCCACCGCATCGGCGATCTCCTCCGGCTGGCCGGGACGCTGCAGCGGGATCCGCGCCGCGACGCGTGCGGCGCGGCCCGGTTCGCCGGCGCGCGCGTGGATGGTGGTGTCGATGGTACCGGGCGCCACCGCGTTGACGTGGATGCGGTCGGCGGCGAGTTCGCGCGCCAGTCCGACGGTGAGCGTTTCGATGGCCGCCTTGGTGGCGGCATAGGCCACGTATTCGCCGGGCGAGCCGGTGCGCGCCGCGATCGAGCTGATGTTGACGATGCTGGAGCGGCTTTCGCGGCCGCGCCAGCGGCGCGCCGCCTCGCGGCACAGCCGCACCGGGGCGAGCAGGTTCACCGCGACGATCCGGTCGAGGTCCGCGTCCTGCAGTGCCTGGATCGGTCCCAGCGGCCCGGTCACGCCGGCGTTGTTGACCAGCGCGGTCACCTGTCCCATCGCTTCGGCGGCCTCGAAGAGCAGTGGCGCGGCATCCATGGCGGTCACCTCCTGGCGCAGCGCCCGGCAGGTACGGCGTTCCGGATCCAGCGATGCGACGAGGCTGGCGGCGTCATCGTCGGAAGAGGAATGCGTGAACAGCACCGCGTAGCCGTCGGCGTGCAGGCGCTGGACGATGCTGCGGCCGATGCCGCGGCTGCCGCCGGTGACGATGACCACGGGACGTTGCTGGTTCGGGTTCATGCTTCGAGCTCCGGTGCCGGGCCGGCCGGCAGGACGCCTCCGGACGGATCGACCGGTGGCAGTTCGCATTCCATCACGATGTCGCAGCGGGTGTAGTCCGGATGCGGGCCGCGCTGCACGGCGCGGAAGCCCGCCGCCTCGTAGAGGTGGATGGCCGCGGCGAGGCGCGTGTTCGAAAGCAGGCGCACGCGCCGTGCGCCGAGGTCGCGTGCGCGCTGCAATGCCGTCGCCAGCAGGATCCGTCCCCAGCCCTTGCCGCGTTCGCTGGCCGCCACCGCCATGCGCGCCAGCAGCATGGTATCCGCGTCCTCGCGCAGCACGGCGCAGGCACCGATCACTGCGCCGCGGTTGGTCAGGGTGAGGATCGAGCCGCCCTCGCGCACGATGCGCATCGGGTCGCGTGCCAGCGCCCGGTCGCCTTCCTCGAGCTGGAAGTACTCGCTGATCCAGGCCTCGTTGAGGCGGATGAAATCGGTGGCGTGCGATTCGTTGTCGTAGTGGATGCGCATGTGGAGTCCAATGTATCGGGGGACGGGTTTGACCGGTTCAACCGCACAGGGCGGTGGTCCACGCGCCCAGCCAGGCGGCGACCACGCGCGGGTGCAGCCACGCCGCGAACAGCGAGGTGCAGGCGGCCACCATGAGGAGTGCCGAAAGGAAGGCGACGGTGGCCCGCAACGGCTTCATGCGCCGGCCATCCCTGGGGCGAGCCGGACCACCGGGCGGTCGTCGATCGGCCAGTGCAGGGCGGCGGCGAGCAGGCCCAGGACGATGGCCAGCATCCACACCGTGGTGTACGAGCCGGTCGCCTCGAACACCCAGCCGCCCAGCCACACGCCCAGGAACGAACCGAGCTGGTGGCCGATGAACACCAGGCCGAACAGCGTGCCGAGGTAGCGCAGCCCGAACACGCCCGACAGCACGCCATTGGTCAGCGGCACCGTGCCCAGCCACAGCAGGCCCATCACCGCCGCGAACGGATACAGGGTCAGCGGACCGGGCGGCAGCAGCACGAACAGGGCGATGGCGAGGCTGCGTACCAGGTACATCCCGGCCAGCAGGTACTTGGGCCGGTGACGCCCGCCGAGCACGCCGCAGGCGTAGATGCCGGCGACGTTCGCCAGCGCGATCGTGGCCAGCGCGGCCACCGCCGCCCCGGGCGCGAGGCCGCGGTCGGCCAGGTAGGCGGGCAGGTGGTTGGCGATGAAGGCCAGCTGGAAGCCGCAGGCCAGGAAACCGAGGTTGAGCAGCCAGAAGCCGCGGTGCCCGCAGGCCTCGCGCAGGGCCTCGCCAAGCGCCTGCGGCGGTGCGGGGTCGGCCTCGACCGTGCTGTCTTCGCGGAGCACGCGTGCCAGCGGCAGCATGAGGGCGAACACGCCGGCCACCACCAGCAGCGCCGCCTGCCAGCCCATGGCCACGATCAGTCCCTGCGCCGCCGGCACCATCAGGAACTGGCCGAGTCCGCCCAGCGCGCCGGCCATGCCGATCGCCCAGGCCCGGCGCGGCGCAGGTACCTTGCGGCTGACCGCCGCGTAGACCACGCCGAACGCGGTCCCGGCCAGGGCCAGGCCGATGGCCACGCCCGCGGCCAGCACGAAGCCGCCGGCGCTGGTGGCCTGGGTCATGCCGTACAGGCCGAGCACGTACAGCCCCACGCCGGCGGCGACCACGCGGCCGGCGCCGTAACGGTCGGCCACCATCCCGGCCAGCGGCTGGGCCAGGCCCCAGGCCAGGTTCTGCACCGCCAGGGCGAAACCGAACAGTTCGCGCGACCAGCCCCGTGTCCCGGTCACCGGCAGCAGGAACAGCCCCTGCACGTGGCGCATGCCCAGGGCCAGGCCCATCACCGCGCCGGCGGCCAGCACCACCACCCAGACCCGGGTCCGCTCCGGGGCCGGGTTGCATGCAACAGTGGAATCCCCGGGAATGCCGTTGGCCATCGTCGCGATCCGTGTAAGCTGCCGTGGCCGCAGTTAAGCGCGGTCGCCGCGCCCGGCTCAAACGACATTTCGGACTGTTCGCATTCGCGGGAGGAATGCCAGTGGACCTGCACCGGTTGCCGTCGCTGGACCTGCTGCGCGGTTTCGTCGCGGTCGGGCGGCACATGAGCATTACCGAAGCCGCGCGCGAGCTGTGCCTCACCCAGTCGGCGGTCAGCCGCCAGGTGCAGGCGCTGGAAGAACAGGTCGGGGCGCGCCTGTTCCGCCGCGGCCACCGCTCGCTCACGTTCACCGCCGAGGGCGAACGCCTGTTCCGCAGCTCCGACGCCGCACTGCAGCAGCTGCAGGACGCCATGGGCGCGCTGCGCGACCGCATCCGCACGCGTCCGGTCACGGTCAGCGCCACGATCGGTTTCACCGGCCTGTGGCTGCTGCCCCGGCTGAGCCGCTTCCAGGCGCGGCACCCGGGCGTGGACGTGCGTGTTTCGGCGCACAACCGCGTGGTCGACCTGCGCAACGACGGCGTCGACCTGGCGATCCGCTACACCAGCGCCGGCCGCGCGCCATCCGGGGCGCGCCTGCTGTTCCACGAGACCGTGGTCCCGGTGGCCAGCCCGGAGCTGAAGCCCGGCGCGCTCGACGGACCCGCGTCGCTGGCGGAGCTGACCCTGCTGGAGTTCGAGAAGCCGGGCTATCCCTGGATCCAGTGGCTGCCGTGGCTGGCCTCGGTCGGCTGGGGCCAGGCGCGTCCGCGCGCGATCCTGCATTTCAACCAGTACGACCTGGTGATCCAGGCGGCGCTGGCCGGGCAGGGCATCGCCCTCGGGCGCCGCGAACTGATCCGGCCGCTGCTGGAGGAAGGCCGCCTGGTGGTGCTGGAAGACCTGCCGGCGCCGGAAGCGTCGGGCCACGGCTACTGGCTGCTGCAGGCCGAGGCCGAGCTGCGCCCGGAAGTGGAAGCGGTGGCCGCCTGGATCGCCGACGAGGCCCGGCAGGAAACCGCCGCGCCGCTGCACGGACTGATGGCCGGATGAGCATGGGCCGCCGCCGGCGCCACGCGGCCTTCTCGCGGCCAGCACCTAGAATCCGCCCATCACCCGGCTGGCAGGCGCGATGAAGGCAAAGGCGAAGAAGGTGCTCAAGTGGCTGGCCATCGGCCTGGCCGTGTTCGTGCTGGCCTCGGTGCTGTCGCTGTATGCCTACGGCCGCTTCGCCGAGCGCGCGCGCGGGCCGGTGAGCATGGCGCTGCCGGTGGAGCCGGCGGCCACTGCCCTGGACCGCGCCGTCGAACCGCTGACCGCGGCGCGGCCGGGGCAGACCGGGATGCTGATCCTGGGCGACAACCTGGACGCTTTCGCGGTGCGGGCGATGACCGCGCGCGCCGCCGGCCGCAGCCTCGACCTGCAGTACTACATCTGGCACGCCGACTTCACCGGCAACATCATCCACAACGAGGTCCTGCGCGCCGCCGACCGCGGCGTGCGCGTGCGGCTGCTGCTGGACGACCTCAACGTGCACGGCAGCCATTCGGTGCTGGCGGCGCTGGACAGCCATCCGAACATCGAGGTGCGCCTGTTCAACCCGACCCGGGCGCGCGAGGGCACGATCGCGCGCGGGGTCGAACTGCTGCTGCGCTTCCTCAGCCTCAACCGGCGCATGCACAACAAGATCTGGCTGGCCGACGGGCGGGTGGCGGTGGTCGGCGGCCGCAACATCGGCGACGAGTACTTCGACGCCGCCGCCGACATCAACTTCATGGACACCGACGTGGCAGTGGTCGGGCCGGCGGTGCGCCAGGCCGAAGAGATCTTCGATGCGTACTGGAACAGCGTCTCGGCGATCCCGCTGGCGGCGCTGGCCGAAGCGGAGCCCGGCGCGCTGGACCGCGCCCGCCGCAACCTCGGCGCCGGCCTCACCTCCGACCGCGCCGGTCCCTACGCGAAGCGGCTGCGCGGCTCCCCGGGCGTGCGCGAGCTGCTGCAGGGCAAGCGCCCGGTGCACTGGAGCCGCACCGCCTCGCTGGTCTCCGATCCGCCGGAGAAGGCCGAAGGCGCGACGCCGCAGCCGGACTGGATCACCCCGCTGCTGGTGCAGGAGATCAACTCGGTGGAGCGCGATCTCAAGGTGATCTCGCCGTACTTCGTGCCGGGCAACGAGGGCGTGGAGTGGTTCGCGGGCATGCGCCGGCGCGGGGTGGACGTGGGCATCCTCACCAACTCGCTGGCGGCCAACGACGTGCTGGCCGTGCACGGCGGCTACGCCGGCTACCGCATCCCGCTGCTGGAGCGCGGCATCGCCCTGTACGAGCTCAAGGCGCACGGCAGCCCCAATGCCAGCCTGTTCGGCTCCAGCGGCGCCAGCCTGCACACCAAGGCCTTCGTGGTCGACGGCCGGCGCGGCTTCATCGGCTCGTTCAACCTGGACCCGCGCTCGATGAACCTCAATACCGAGATGGGCCTGCTGTTCGAGGACCGCGACGCGGCGAAACAGCTGGAGGCGCTGTACGCGGCCAAGACCTCGGCGCAGACCAGCTACCGCCTGGAGCTGGCCGACGGCGGGCTGCGCTGGCACGACGACGCGGCCGAGCCGCCGGAAACCTGGGACCGCGAACCCGAGGCGAGCCTATGGCAGCGCGCCACGGCGCGGGCGATCGGCTGGCTGCCGGTGGAGTCGCAGCTCTAGCGCACGCTACCGCCATGGCCGCGACCGGGAGCCGCCGATGAGCGTCGAACTCGCCCTGGTGCTGGGGCTGCTGGGCCTGGCCATCCTCCTGTTCTCGCGAGGGCGTCCGCGCGCCGACGTGGTCGCGCTGCTGGTGATGGCGCTGCTGCCGTTCACCGGCGTCATTGGCATCGGCGAGGCCGTCGCCGGCTTCGCCGATCCGAGCGTGGTGCTGATCGCGCTGCTGTTCGTGGTGGGCGAGGGCCTGGTGCGCACCGGCGTGGCCCAGCGGTTGAGCCTGCTGATCCTGCGCGTGGCCCGCGGCAGCGAGACCGGGCTGGTGGTGGCGCTGATGCTGGCGGTGGGCGCGCTCGGCTCGGTGATGAGTTCCACCGGCGTGGTCGCGATCTTCATCCCGATCGTGCTGCGCATCGCCCGCGCCAGCCGTATCGCTCCCGGCCGGCTGATGATGCCACTGAGCGTGGCGGCGCTGTGCAGCGGCATGCTGACCCTGGTCGCCACGGCACCCAACCTGGTGGTGCACGGCGAACTGCTGCGCGAAGGCCACGCCGGCTTCGCCTTCTTCGACTTCCTGCCGTTCGGCCTGCCGGTGCTGCTGCTGGCGATCGGCTGGATGCTGCTGGCGCGGCGCTGGCTGTGCACCGGTACCGCGCCGGCCTCGCATCGCGCGCCGCGGCTGCAAGACTGGATCGGCCAGTACCGCCTGGAAGGACGCGCGTTCCGGGCGCAGGTCGGCGCGGAGTCGCCGCTGGTCGGGCGTGCCGGCACCGGACTGGAGGAGGCCGGACTGGCGGGCTGGAACCTGCTGGCGGTCGAGCAGTCCGGGCGCTTCGGCCAGCGCCGGCTGCGTTCGCCCACGCGCCGCCTGCATGCCGGCGACGTGCTGCTGCTGGACCTGCCCGATCCGCGGATCGACGCCGCGTCGCACCTGGCCGCGCTGGGCCTGCGGGTACTGCCGCTGGAAGGCACCTACTTCTGCGGCTATGCCAACGACATCGGCCTGGCCGAGCTGATGGTCGGCGCGAACTCGCCGCTGGCGGGCATCAGCGCCAACCGCGCGCGGCTGCGCGACCGCCACGACCTGGCCGTGGTCGGCCTGCGCAAGGGCCGCACCGCCGAAGTGCGCGACCTGGCCGACGAGCCGCTGGAGACCGGCGACACCCTGCTGGTGGCCGGGCCGTGGGCGGCGATCCGCGCGCTCGGCGCCGGCGCCGACGGGCTGATCCTGCTGGGCATGCCGTCGGAAGCGGACGAGGTGGCGCCGGCGGCCGAACGCGCGCCGGCGGCGCTGGCCAGCCTGGCGCTGACGATCATGCTGATGGTCTCGGGCGTGGTGCCGAACGTGCACGCGGCGCTGCTCGGCTGCCTGCTGATGGGCCTGGCCGGCTGCATCGACCTGCGCAGCGCCTACCGCGCCGTCCACTGGCCCAGCCTGGTGCTGATCGTGGGCATGCTGCCGTTCTCGCTGGCGCTGCAGCGCACCGGCGGCGTGGACCTGGCCGCGGACCTGCTGCTGGACCTGGTCGGCGATGCCGGGCCGCGGGTGGTGCTGGCGGCGATCTTCGTGGTCACCGCAGTGTTCGGGATGTTCATCTCCAACACCGCCATCGCGGTGCTGATGGCGCCGGTGGCGCTGGCGGTGGCGCAGCACCTGGGGATGTCGCCGTATCCGTTCGCGATGACCGTGGCGCTGGCCGCGTCGGCGGCGTTCATGACCCCGGTGTCCTCGCCGGTCAACGCGCTGGTGGTCGGGCCGGGCGGTTACCGGTTCGGCGATTTCGTGCGCATCGGCACGCCGCTGGCGCTGATCGCGCTGCTGGTGACGGTGCTGCTGGTGCCGTGGCTGTGGCCGCTGTACCCGGCCGGCTGAGCGCGGCTCAGGTCGCCTGCAGGGCGCGGTCGCGCATCAGCCGCTCGAACTCGCGGAACACGTCGCCGTCGATCTTCCAGTCCTGCTCGGCGTGGAGGATGCGCATGGCGTCCTCGTGCTCGCAGCCGGGGTGGTAGGGGCGGCGCGAGGTGACGGCGTCGTAGGTATCGGCCACGCGCAGGACCCGCGCCGCCAGCGGGATCGCATCGCCGGCCAGGCGGTCGGGATAACCGCTGCCGTCGATCGCCTCGTGGTGGTGGCGGATGATCTTCGCCACCGCGACCGCGTCCGGCCGGTGGCTGGCCAGGAAGATGCGCTCGCCCAGCGCCGAATGGGTCTTCATCACCTCCCAGTCGTCCTGCTCGAGGCGGCCGGGGTTGTGCAGGATGTGGTCGGGGATGCCGATCTTGCCGATGTCGTGGAAGTGCGCGGCCAGTTCCAGCTGCCTAAGGCTTTCGCCGCCCATGTCCAGGCGCAGGCCCAGGGCGCGCGCGATGCGGCCGGTGCGGTCGCAATGGCCGCAGGTGTAGGGGTCGCGGGCGTCGATGCTGGCAACGAGGGCGTCGAGCGAACAGGCGAACGTATCGAACTCGGGAGAGGGATCGGAATCGAACATCGAAGGGGTGGGGGATCAGCGGGGCGCCAGCGTGGCCAGCAGGGCACGCGCGGCGTTGAAGCGGTCGGCCGCTTCCGGGAGGGGGTGCTTGATGCGCAGCTTGTCCGGCCCTTCCATGGCGTACAGGCGCGGCTGCTTCTGGATCATCTGGATGACCGCCATCGGGTCGACGCTGGGCCTGGCCTCGAACACGATGCGGCCGCCGCCTTCGCCCAGCTCCAGCTTGCGGATGCCCAGGGCCTGGGCCTGCAGCTTCAGCTCGGCGATGGCGAACAGGTTCCTGACCGCGTCCGGCAGCAGGCCGAAGCGGTCGATCATCTCCACCTGCAGCTCGCGCAGCGCGTCGCCGTCGCGGGCGCTGGAGATGCGCTTGTACAGGGTCAGGCGGGTGTGGACGTCGGGCAGGTAATCGTCCGGGATCAGCGCCGGCACGTTGAGCACGACCTCGGCGCCGCGCACTTCCTCGCCGGCGTCCAGGTCCGGCAGCTTGCCCTGGCGGATGCTGCGCACCGCACGCTCGAGCAGCTCGGTGTACAGGCTGAAGCCGACCTCGGCCATCTGCCCGCTCTGGTCCTCGCCCAGCAGCTCGCCGGCGCCGCGGATCTCCAGGTCGTGGGTGGCCAGGGTGAAACCGGCGCCGAGCTCGTCCATCGAGGCGATCGCTTCCAGGCGCTTTTCCGCGTCCGGGGTCATCGCGCGGCGGTCCGGCGGCACCAGCAGGTAGGCGTAGGCGCGGTGGTGCGAACGGCCGACGCGGCCGCGCAGCTGGTGCAGCTGGGCCAGGCCGAAGCGGTCGGCGCGGTTGATGATGATGGTGTTGGCGTTGGGGATGTCGATGCCCGACTCGATGATGGTCGAGGCCAGCAGCACGTTGTAGCGCTGCTTCTGGAAGTCGAGCATCACCCGTTCGAGTTCCCGCTCGGGCATCTGCCCGTGGGCGACGCCGATGCGCGCCTCCGGCACCAGCTCGGCCAGCTGCTTCTGCATCCGGCCCATGCTTTCCACGTCGTTGTGCAGGAAGTACAGCTGGCCGCCTCGCGACAGCTCGCGCTGGAACGCCTCGCGCAGCTGGTTGTCGTCCCACGGCACGACGAAGGTCTGCACCGCCAGCCGGTTCGGCGGCGGGGTGGCGATGATGCTGAGGTCGCGCAGCCCGGCCATGGCCATGTTGAGCGTGCGCGGGATCGGGGTGGCGGTCAGCGTCAGCAGGTGCACGTTGGCGCGCAGCGCCTTCAGCGCTTCCTTCTGGCGCACGCCGAAGCGCTGCTCCTCGTCGACGATGACCAGGCCCAGGTCCTTGAACTTCACGTCCGGCTGCAGCAGGCGGTGGGTGCCGACGATCACGTCGATCTCGCCGCGCGCGACCTTCTCGAGTTCCGCCTCGATTTCCTTCTTCGTCTTGAAGCGCGACAGCACCTCGACCCGCAGTGGCCAGTCGGCGAAGCGGTCGCGGAAGTTGCGGTAGTGCTGCTCGGCCAGCAGGGTGGTCGGCACCAGCACCGCCACCTGGCGCCCGCCGCTGGCGGCGGCGAAGGCGGCGCGCACCGCGACCTCGGTCTTGCCGAAGCCGACGTCGCCGCAGACCACCCGGTCCATCGGCTGCGACGACTGCAGGTCGCGCAGCACCGCCTCGATCGCCGCGTGCTGGTCCGGGGTTTCCTCGAACGGGAAGCCGGCGGCGAAGGCCTCGTACATGGCCCGGTCGATGTCCAGCGCCAGGCCGGCGCGGGCCTGGCGGCGCGCCTGGATCTCCAGCAGCTCGGCGGCGACGTCGCGGACCTTCTCCTGCGCCTTGCGCTTGGCCTTGGTCCACTGCTCGCCACCCAGGGAGTGCAGCGGCGCGGTTTCCGGCGAGGCGCCGGAGTAGCGGCTGACCAGGTGCAGCTGCGCCACCGGCACGTACAGGCGGTCGCCCTTGGCGTACTCGATGTCGAGGAACTCACCGGGCATGCCGCCGATGTCCATCGCCACCAGGCCGCGGTAACGGCCGACGCCGTGGTCCTCGTGGACGATCGGCGCGCCTTCGCTCAGTTCGCCGAGGTCGCGGATGATCGCTTCCGGCTCGCGCCCGGCGCGGCGCGCGCGGCGCGGCTGGGTGGCGCGCTCGGGGAACAGCTGGCGCTCGGTGAGCACCGCCAGCTGCGGAGCGTCGAGGGCGAAGCCGTCCTCCAGCGGCGCCACCGCCAGGGCGAAGCGTTCGCTGCCGGCGAGGAAGGCGGGAAAGTCGGCGACCAGCTGCGGCTGCAGGTTGGCCGCCTGCAGCACTTCCAGCAGCGCCTCGCGGCGGCCGGGCGAATCGGCGGCGACCAGCACCCGGCCCGGATAGCTGCCCAGGAACGAGCGCAGCGCCTCGCCGGCCAGGTGCTGTTCGCGGCTGGCCACCGGCAGCGACGGCGCCGGCTGGTCGCCCAGCGCGGCCGCATCCTCGTGGCGCGCGTGCCCGGCGCCGCAGACCTCGATGCGGATGCCCTGGTTCAGGCGTTCGCGCAGCGCGTCCGGCGGCAGGTACAGCTCTTCCGGCGCCAGCACCGGGTGCTCGACGTCGTGGCGGCGCTGCTCGTAGCGGTTGCGGGTCTGCTGCCAGAACGCATCGGCGGCGGCGTTGCTGCCGTCGGCCAGCACCGGCAGCGCCGACACCGGCAGGTAGTCGAACAGGGTCGCGGTCGACTGCGAGCCGTCGCGGGCCGGCGGGAAGAACAGCGGCAGGTAGTACTCGATGCCGGCCGGGGCGATACCGGCCTTGAGGTCCTGGTACAGGGCGCTGCGCCGGGTGTCGACGTCGAAGCGCTCGCGCAGGCTGTCCATCACCCGCGCCAGGCTGGCCTCGTCCATCGGCAGCTCGCGCCCGGGCAGCATGTGCACCGCGTCGATCCGCTCCAGCGAACGCTGGCTTTCCGGGTCGAAGCGGCGGATCGAATCGATCTCGTCGTCGAGCAGCTCGATGCGCAGCGGGGCCTCGGCGCCCATCGGGTAAACGTCGAGCAGGCCACCGCGCACGGCGAAGTCGCCCGGGTCCAGCACCTGTGGCACGTTGCGGTAGCCGGCCGACTCCAGCCGGCGCTTCTCCGCGTCCAGGTCCAGGCGCTGCCCGGTGGTGAGGTCGAAGCTGCCGCCGGCGATGTAGCGCAGCGGGGGCAGGCGCTGCAGCAGGGTCTGCACCGGCACCACCACGATGCCGCGTTCCAGCCGTGGCAGCCGCTGCAGCGCCGCCAGGCGCTGGCTGACGATGTCCGGGTGCGGGCTGAAGCGGTCGTAGGGCAGGGTTTCCCAGTCCGGGAACGGCACCACCGGCAGGTCGCCGCCGGAGCCCAGCAAGGTCAGCAGGTCGGCCTCGACCTGGTGCGCGGACTGGTTGTCGCGGGCCACGAACAGCACCGGCCCGGCATGCGCGCGCGCGGCCTGGGCCAGGTACCAGGCCAGGGCCGACGGGGAAGCGGGTGCGCGCCACCAGGCACGGGCCTGGCCGCGCCGCGGCAGGGGAGGCGAAGCGGAAGACATCGGGGTTCCATTGTAGCCCGCGGCCGTGAGCGGCCCGCAGCGGCCGCGGGCCGGCGCGCAGGGCCTGTTCAGCGCGGCGCGGCTAGAGCTCCAGCACCAGGCGGGTGAAGCCCGGGGCGATGCCCGGTTCGTCGCTGCGGCGGAAGCCCATCGACGCGGCCAGGTCGAGCATCGGCGCGTTGTTGGACGGGGTGTCGCCGTAGAGCCGGTCGAGGAAGCGGCCGCGCGACCACTTCACCAGCTTCTGCATCATGTGCCGGCCCAGGCCCAGCCCGGAGACGTGGCTGCCGAGCAGGATCGCGTACTCGGCCTCGCGGGTATGCGGGACGATCCGCGCGCGGGCCAGCGACTCGATCATTGCCTCGCCAGGCGGCAGCGGCTCGGCGCCGACCAGGACCAGTTCGGTCTTCGGGTCGGGCCGGCACAGGCGCGCGGCGGCGGTATCGTCGAGCACGTCCTGGCCCTGCGCGAAGCGGGCGCGCAGTTCGGCCGGGCCAAGCAGGCCGAACACGCCCTGCAGGGGCGGTGCGTCCTCGGGGCGGATCGGACGGATCAGGATCGCCCGCCGGTTGGGGAGGACGAATTCTTCGTGCCAAGGGGGTAGGCGGTTCCGGGGCATGGCCGGCAGTTTCCCATATTCGGGCGCCGGCGGTAGCGGCCCTTGCTAGACTCGGCTGGACATCGGCCCGAGGGAGCCCGGGATGGCAGGCAACGGCGATTCGGTACGCGCGATCTTCTTCGCCCTCGGCGCCAACTTCGCCATCGCCGTGGCCAAGGGCGTGGCCGCCTTCGTCACCGGTTCCGGGGCGATGCTGGCCGAGACCGTGCACTCGCTGGCCGACTGCGGCAACCAGCTGCTCCTGCTGCTGGGCCTGCGCCAGGCCCGGCGCCCGGTGACCCCCGAACACCCGCTCGGCTACGGCCGTGCGATCTATTTCTGGTCGTTCCTGGTGGCGGTGATGCTGTTCAGCGTCGGCGGCATGTTCTCGGTGTACGAGGGCGTGCACAAGCTGCGGCACCCCGAGCCCCTGCAGCAGTGGTGGTGGGCGGTGGGCGTGCTGGTGTTCGCGATCGTCGCCGAGGGCATCTCGATGCGCGCCTGCCTGCAGGAAGTGAACAAGGCCCGCGGCGGCCGCGGCATCTGGCAGTGGTTCCGCGAGAGCCGCCAGGCCGAGCTGGTGGTGATCTTCGGCGAGGACCTGGCGGCGCTGCTGGGCCTGGTGTTCGCGCTGGTCGCGATCGGCCTGGCGGTGGCCACCGGCAACCCGCTGTGGGATGCGATCGGCACCATCGGCATCGGTGTGCTGCTGATCGTGATCGCGGTGCTGGTGGCGGTGGAAGTGAAGGCGATGCTGATCGGCCAGAGCGTCGATCCCTTCCTGCAGACACAGATCAGCGAGTTCCTCGCCGCGCGGCCGGAGATCGCCCAGGTGCTGCACCTGATCACCCTCCAGCAGGGCAACGAGGTGCTGGTGTCGGTGCACGCGCGCATGCGCCGGGTCCACGATGGCGAGGCGATGCTGCGCGACATCGACCAGGTCGAGCGCGCGCTCAAGCAGCAGTTCCCGGTGGTGCGCTGGAGCTTCTTCGAACCGGAAGGCGACGACGACCCGGCGCCGGCCTGAGCCCCGCCGGCCCGCCGGTCGCCGCATTGACGTGATGCGGAGGACCCGATGGGCAAGCCACGCATTTTCCTCGGCTCGTCCGGGGCGCAGGCAAAGCTGCTGCAGGCGCTGGCGCGTGGGCTGGAGGATGTCGCACGGGTCGAGCCGTGGACGACTTCGTTCAATCCCGGCACGACCACGCTCGAACGCCTGCTGGAACTGACCCGGCAGGTCGATTTCGCCGCCTTCGTGTTCGCCCAGGACGACTGGACCAGCAATCCGGCGACGGCCGCGACGGGTGCCGCCGGCCAGGCCTCGCCGCGCGACAACGTGGTGTTCGAGGCCGGCCTGTTCGGCGGCGTGCTGGGCATGCGCCGCACCTTCATCCTGCATGCCAGCGGCGCCAAGCTGCCGACCGACCTGCTCGGCCTGACCTGCGTGCGCTACGACGGCTCGGCCACCGCCGCCGAGGTGAAGACGATCTGCCGCAAGCTGCGCGAGGCCATCGCCGCCGAGGGACGGGCGGCGCGCCTGGAGGGCGCGTGGTGGCAGTTCTCGCTGACCCGGCGCACCGAACAGGAACCGTCGGCGCTGAGCCTGCTGCGGGTCGCGCGCAACCGCGCTGGCGCGCTGGAAATCGGCGGGCGCGCCTGGCAGGAGGATGGCAGCCTGTCGGCGCGCTACTGGAGCGAGGCGATCCGCGAAAAGGACGACGGCTCGGCGGTCTTCTATTACTGGCGCGGCGAGCGTCCGCTGCATCCGGACGCGCCGCAGCTGGAAGGCACGGCCGAGATCCGGCTGGAACCGGCGCCCGGACGGGCCTCGGGCTGGTTCACGACGCGGGGCGAGGGCGTCGATACCCGCACCTCCGGCGTATACCTGCGCGCCGACGAGGACGAGGTGGCGGTCATGGACGGTCCAGATGACCAGCGGCGCGCCGCGCTTATCGGCGAGCGGCTGGCGCACCGGCAGGTGATCCGGCGCACCTGAGTCGCGTCGACGGGTCGCGCCGACGTAGCGGAGGAGGTGACATGAAGCCACGCATGGAGTTCTGGAAGATCGCGCCCAACGCCTACAAGGCGATGTTGGGGTTGGACGCTTACCTGCACGGATCGGGCCTGGACGCGAAGCTGCTGGAACTGGTCAAGCTGCGCGCCTCGCAGATCAACGGCTGCGCCTACTGCATCGACATGCACTGGAAAGAGGCGCGCGCGGCCGGCGAGAGCGAGCAGCGGCTGTACGGGCTGGATGCCTGGCGCGAGGCGCCGTACTACGACGAGCGCGAGCGCGCGGCGCTGGAGTGGGCCGAGGCGCTGACCCGGATCACCGACGGCCACGTGCCGGACGCGGTCTTCGAAGCGGTGCGCCCGCATTTCAGCGAGCGTGAGCTGGTCGACCTCACCTGGGCGGTAGCCGCGATCAACGCCTGGAACCGGGTGGCGATCGCGATGCGTTCGGTGGCCGGGTCGTACCGGGTGCGCAGCCACGCCGGCGGCTGAGGCTGCAGGTCAGCCGTCCTCGCGCTTGATCCACTCCAGCCGGGTCGAGGCGCCGGCTTCGCCCAGCGGGTCCTGCAGCACCGGCAGCACCGGGGCCAGCGCCTCGTCCAGCTTCCACGGCGGGTTGAGCACGGCCATGCCGCTGCCGTTAAGACGCAGCGGCGAGTCGTCCGGGCGCACCAGCAGTTCGGCCAGCAGCACCGAGCGCGCGCCGGGCAGCTTTGCCAGGTTGCGGAAGAACGGCTGCAGGCTGCGGCGGCGCTTGATCGGGTACCAGATCGCGCAGATCGCCTGCGGCCAGCGCTGCAGGGCCTCGCCGACCGCCTCGACCACGCGCGGGTACTCGGCCTCCTGGGCCTCGTAGGGCGGATCGACCAGGACCAGGCCGCGGGCGAAGCGCACCCCGTCCACGCGTGGCGGCAGCAGGGCGCGCACCGCGGCGTAGCCGTCGCGGGCGTGCACGGCCACGCGCGTGTCGCCGGCGAACAGCGCCTTCAGCGCGGCCGCTTCCTCCGCCTGCAGTTCGCAGGCGGCCAGGCGGTCCTGCGCGCGCATGGCGCGGGCAGCGAACAGCGGCGAGCCGGGATAGGCGACCAGGCTGTCGACCGGGTTGTCGGCGGCCACGGCCTGAAGGTAGCGCTCGAGCGCCGGCGGCAGGCCCTTGCGCCCGGCCAGCTGCAGGATGCCGGTGGTGGCCTCGCTGGTGCGATGGGCCTCGTCGCCCTGCAACAGGTAGCGGCCGCGGCCGGCGTGGGTGTCGAGGACGAAGAACGGGGCGTCCTTGCGCAGCAGGGCGTCGAGCGTGGCCAGCAGGACGACGTGCTTGAGCACGTCGGCGTGGTTGCCGGCATGGAAGGCGTGGCGGTAGTTCATGCGTGCCAGTGTAAGGCGCGGGGCGGGGCGGACACAGGCGCGCCGCCGCCAACGCGGCCGATGGGTTCAGCCGAGCAGGGCGCTGGCGGCGTCGACGAAGCGCTCCAGGGCGTCGCGCGAACCGGGGCTGCGGCGCAGCTGTTCCACCGCCGCGCCCAGCCGGCTGGCGCCGACCAGGCCACAGCCGGCCTGCAGGCGGTGCAGGCGCGCGCGCACCGCGCCGTTGTCGCCGCGGTCCATGGCATCGACCACCTCGCGGCGCGCCTCCGGCAGCTCGGCCAGGAACAGTTCGCGCAGCGCCTTGACGTTGGCCGGGTCGCCGTTGAGGGCGCGCGCGGCGGCGTCGTTGTCCCAGTCGGGCAGGTCCATGCCCTCGGCCAGCGCGTCGCGCACGGCGGTAACCAGCTCGCGCGCGGCCAGCGGCTTGACCAGCACCTCGCGGAAGCCGGCCTGCAGGGCCTGGCTGCGCACGCTGCGGTCGGCGTCGGCGGTATGCGCCAGCGCCGGCGGCGGCTGCGGCCACTGCCGCTGCAGCTGGTCCAGCAGTTCGTTGCCGGAGCCGTCGGGGAGGGTGAGGTCGATCAGCCACAGGTCGTGGCGGAGGGCGCGGGCGCGGTCCAGCGCGGCGGCGCGGGTGGCGGCCACTTCGATGGTGGCGGGAAGCGCCTCCAGCACCGCGGTGAAGTAGGCCTGGCTGATCGCGTCGTCCTCGACCAGCAGGATGCGGGGAAGCGGGTCGCGCGATTCCATGCGGGCTGACTCCCTGTCGGCTGCGGCCATGTTAGCGCTGGCCCGGTGGGCGGCAATCCCCGGGAAGTCATGGCTGCGGAGGATGTCATCTGGGACAATGGCCGGCCTTGTTGCTTCCCCAGCCGTCTCCGTGGCCCGACTCGATCGCACCCCCTTCCGCGTTGAAATCCTTGATCTGAGCCACGATGGCCGCGGCGTCGCCCGCCGCGAGGACGGCAAGGCCGTGTTCGTCGCCGGCGCGCTGCCGGGCGAGGTCGTGATGGCCGAACAGACCGCGCGCAGCCGCAGCTTCGACGAGGCGCGCACGCTGGAGGTGCTGCAGGCCTCGCCGGACCGGGTGCAGCCGCGCTGCCCGCATTTCGGCACCTGCGGCGGCTGCGTGCTGCAGCACCTGGACGAGACGAAGCAGATCGTGGCCAAGCAGCGGGTGCTGCTGGAGAACCTCGAGCGGATCGGCAAGGTCAAGCCGGAGCGGGTGCTGGAGCCGCTGACCGCGGAAAGCTGGGGCTACCGCCGCAAGGGCCGGTTCTCGGTGCGCCGGGTCAACAAGAAGGACAAGACCCTGGTCGGCTTCCGCGAGCAGGATCCGCGCTTCGTCGCCGACCTGTCGGTCTGCTACACGACCATCCCGGAGATCGGGCTGAAGGTGCAGGCGCTGGCGGCGCTGGTGGACAGCCTGCAGGCGCGCGATTCGATCCCGCAGATCGAGTTCATCGCCGGCGACGGCGCCATCGCGCTGACGGTGCGCCACCTGGTGCCGCTGGTCGAGTCCGACAAGGCGGCGCTGGCGGCGTTCGGGCGCGAGCACGGTTTCGCGATCTTCCTGCAGCCGAAGGGCATCGACAGCGTGCATCCGCTGGAAGGCGAGGCGCCGCAGCTGGCGTTCCGGCTGCCGCAGTGGGACGTGGAGCTGGCGTTCCAGCCGCTGGATTTCATCCAGGTGAACGCGCGGCTCAACGAGAAGATGATCGCGCGGGCGCTGGAGCTGCTGGATGCGCAGCCGGGCGAGCGGGTGCTGGACCTGTTCTGCGGGCTGGGCAATTTCACCCTGCCGCTGGCGCGCGGGGTCGCCGAGGTGGTGGGCGTGGAGGGCGACGCCGGCCTGGTGGCGCGGGCGCGGGCGAACGCGCAGCGCAACGGGCTGGCCAACGCGGAGTTCTTCGCCGCCGACCTGACCCAGGACCAGCGCGGCACGTCGTGGATGCGCCGCGGCTTCGACAAGCTGCTGCTCGACCCGCCGCGCTCGGGCGCCGACGAGGTGCTCAAGCAGCTGCCGCTGCAGGGCATCGACCGCATCGTCTACGTGAGCTGCCACCCCGGTTCGCTGGCGCGCGACGCCGGCTTCCTGATCCACGAGCGCGGCTACCGGCTGGTGGAGGCCGGGGTGATGGACATGTTCCCGCACACGGCGCACGTGGAGAGCATCGCGCTGTTCGAGCGGCACCGGGACTGAGCAAGGGCGCTGGCGAGGCTTGATGCGTCGCCACCCGCCAGCCACCTCACCGCATCACCCCGCGATCTGCCGGTGGCATGGGCATGCCACGATCTCCGGTGGCGGGCGGATATTCCCGGATGCAGCCTGCGGCCTTGTCCGGGCAGCGACGCGGTAGAGCGGGGCTTGCCCCGCTGCTTTCCATGCATCGCGGGTCCGTGCGTCGCGGGGAATCAGGCGGGGGAGTCGGGCAAGCCCGACTCTACGGGGGGCGTATGTCTTGCTGCCGCGGGCGCCGGGCAGGCCCGCGGTAGAGCGGGGCTTGCCCCGCTGCTTTCCATGCGTCGCGGGGAATCAGGCGTGGGAGTCGGGCGAGCCCGACTCTACGGGGGCGCGTGCCTTGTTGCCGCGGGCGTCGGGCAGGCCCGCTGTAGAGCGGGGCTTGCCCCGCTGCTTTCCATGCGTCGTGGGTCCATGCGTCGCGGGGAATCACGCGTGGGAGTCGGGCAAGCCCGACTCTACG
>Ga0182737_1000619_pt1 | contig 46449 bp, 40 predicted proteins | sample eDN5th30CBELigOP_FD_128878 | JGI IMG/M metagenome (GOLD analysis project Ga0182737, IMG submission 128878) | Enriched Organic Plus compost microbial communities from Emeryville, California, USA - eDNA 5th pass 30_C BE-Lig OP (version 2) (version 2) ...
TCGACCTCGGCGTTGATCGACGAGTCCTTCTCGATGAAGGTGTCCGTCTGCGGGACGTAGGCCTCGGGCTGGTAGTAGTCGTAGTAGCTGACGAAGTACTCGACCGCGTTCTCCGGCAGCAGGTCCCGGAACTCGTTCGCGAGCTGCGCGGCGAGCGTCTTGTTGTGCGAGAGGACGAGGGTCGGCCGCTGCACCTGCTCGATGAGCCACGCGGTCGTCGCCGACTTGCCGGTGCCGGTCGCGCCGAGCAGCACGACGTCCGTCTCCCCCGCGTTGATCCGCGCGGCGAGCTCGGCGATCGCGGCCGGCTGGTCACCCCCGGGCTCGTAGTCGCTGACCACCCGGAAGGGTCGGACGGCGCGGGTCGGCTCCATGCCCCAAGGCTACGCGCGACCCCTGACACGCGGCCTAGGAGTCGGCGAGCGAGCGCCAGAGGGCGTCGACCTGGGCGATCGTCGCCTCGCGGGTGCCCGAGTTGTCGACGACCCGGTCGGCGATGGCGAGGCGGTCCGCCTCGCTCGCCTGGCTCGCGATCCGCGCCCGGGCCTCGCGCTCGGTCATCCCGCGGTCCTCGACCATCCGGCGCACCCGCTCGTCCTCGTCGGCCGTGACGACGACGATCTCGTCGAACTGCCCGGCGAGGCGCTCGGCGTTCTCCGCCAGCAGCGGCACGTCGTAGACGATGACCGCGCCCGGGTCCGCGGCGCGCGCGGCCGCGAAGGCCTCGCCCGCGAGCCGCTGCACCTCCGGGTGCACGATCGCGTTGAGCGCGAGCAGCCGCTGCGGGTCGGCGAAGACGATGGCGCCGAGCGCCTCCCGGTCCAGCGAGCCGTCCGGGAGCAGCACGGCCGGGCCGAAGGCCTCCGCGACGCTCGCGAGACCCGGGCTGCCGGGCGCGACCGCCTCCCGGGACAGCACGTCGGCGTCGACCACGACGGCGCCGAGCTCGCGCAGGCGGGAGGAGACGAGGCTCTTGCCGGCGGCGATGCCGCCGGTCAGTCCGATGAGGGGCACTGCTTCAGCGTAGGGCGGTCCCGAGACGACGTGCTTCGCCTCCCGGCCGCCGAGCGCCTAGAAGTCGAAGCCGCCGCCGAAGTCCCCGCCGAAATCGCCCCCGAAGTCGCCGCCCGCGACGTCGCCGCCGGCGTCGGCGCCCGGGTCGGCGGAGCCGTCCGCGACGGCGCCCGCGTCGACCGGCGGGAGGAAGGCGTGCATGATCGAGGACGCGACGACGTAGCCGGCGATCGAGCCGAGCATCGAGCTCGCGAACATCGAGCCGAAGCCGGCCCCGGCCGGGGCCGCCGACAGCACGTGCTCCATGGTGCCCGGCTGCCGCAGCTCCGCGCGCGTCGCCGCTCGGGCGAGCGTCTGCGGCTCGTCGTCGGCGGGCCGCTCCTCGACCATGACCGCGGCGGTGAGCTGCTCGTGCAGGATCCGGCGCTGCTCGGGCGTGAGCTTCGCGAACGCCTCGGCGTGCACCGCCTCGACCTGGTCCGGCGGCGCGGTGCGCAGCAGATAGCGATAGCGGTCGACCGCGTACTCGTCCTCCGTCGGAGGCCGGTCGCGGCGCGGGGCAGGCGTCTGCTCCTGCCGCGAAACGCCGAAGAGGCTGTCCCAGAAACCCATGGGAACAGCCTCTTCGGTCTTGCTGTCAGTTGCCCGAGAGCTGCTCGCGCAGCGCGGCGAGCGCCGCGTCGTCGGCGAGCGTCCCGGTCGCGTCGGCGCTCGAGGAGTAGGACGCGGAGTCGGCGCCGCCCGAGAGCGTGGCCTCCGCAGCGGCCGCGACCTGCTTCTTGTGCGCCTCCCAGCGCGCCTGGGCGGCCGCGTAGTCGGCCTCCCACTTCGCGCGCTGCTCCTCGAAGCCTTCCTTCCACTCGCCGGTCTCCGGGTCGAAGCCCTCGGGGTACTTGTAGTTCCCCTGCTCGTCGTACTCGGTCGGCATGCCGTAGAGCGCCGGGTCGAACTCGGTGCCCTCGGGATCGACGCCCTCGTTCGCCTGCTTGAGGCTGAGCGAGATGCGCCGGCGCTCGAGGTCGATGTCGATGACCTTGACGAACACCTCGTCGCCGACCGAGACGACCTGCTCGGCGAGCTCGACGTGCTGGCCGGAGAGCTCCGAGATGTGGACGAGGCCCTCGATGCCGTCCGCGACGCGCACGAAGGCGCCGAACGGGACGAGCTTGGTGACCTTGCCCGGCGCGACCTGGCCGATCGCGTGCGTCCGGGCGAAGACCTGCCACGGGTCCTCCTGCGTCGCCTTGAGCGAGAGCGAGACCCGCTCGCGGTCGAGCTCCACGGAGAGCACCTCGACGGTGACCTCCTGGCCGACCTCGACGACCTCCGAGGCGTGCTCGATGTGCTTCCACGAGAGCTCGGAGACGTGCACGAGCCCGTCGACGCCGCCGAGGTCGACGAACGCGCCGAAGTTGACGATCGAGGAGATGACGCCCTTGCGGACCTGGCCGGGCTTGAGGTTCGCGAGGAACGTCGAGCGGGACTCCGACTGCGTCTGCTCGAGCAGCGCGCGGCGGCTCAGGACGACGTTGTTCCGGTTCTTGTCGAGCTCGAGGATCTTCGCCTCGATCTCCTGCTCGAGGTACGGCGTGAGGTCGCGGACCCGGCGCAGCTCGATGAGCGAGGCGGGGAGGAAGCCGCGCAGGCCGATGTCGACGATGAGGCCGCCCTTGACGACCTCGATGACCTTGCCGGTCACGACGCCGTCGGCCTCCTTGATCTTCTCGACGTCACCCCAGGCGCGCTCGTACTGGGCGCGCTTCTTGGAGAGGATGAGGCGCCCCTCCTTGTCCTCCTTCTGGAGGACGAGCGCCTCGACGCTGTCGCCGACCTTGACGACCTCGGTCGGGTCGACGTCGTGCTTGATGGAGAGCTCGCGCGAGGGGATGACGCCCTCGGTCTTGTAGCCGACGTCGAGGAGGACCTCGTCGCGGTCGATCTTGACGACGGTGCCCTCGATGAGGTCGCCGTCGTTGAAGAACTTGAGGGTCTGCTCGACTGCGGCGAGGAAGTCGTCAGCAGAGCCGATGTCGTTGATGGCGATCTGCTTGGGGGCCGCAGGAGTGGTGATGGTCATGGAGATGGTGTGCCTTATGGACATGATCGGGCCCCGGCATCGAATGGTGCCGATGAGCGCCGGGGCGGGCGGATTGTGGGGTCGTCGCGAGAACGCGACATTCCAGGGTAGCGCCTCCGGGTCCGTCCGCCAATCCCGGACGGGCCCGGAGGCGCCGAAGGGTCACGGCCGCTCGACCGGCGCCTCCGCGTCCAGGGCGAGGCTCGCGACCCGGGTGCGCCACATCGCCCAGGCGCCCAGGCCGATGAACGCGGCGCCGAGCAGCGCGATGAGCGTCGCCCAGAACCCGGTGTCGGCGAGGACGCCGGTGCCCTCGGCGGCGAAGCCGGGGCCGTCGTCGCCGGGGTCGCCCGGGGTGCCGGGGCCGCCCGCCGCGGCCGAGCCGACCGTCGCGTTCGCCAGGTCGATCGTCGCGAGGTCGCCGCCCGCGAGGGCCACCCGGAGCGCCGTCTGGGTGAAGGAGCCGTCCTCGTTGAACGACTGCACGCCGGCCCGCAGCGAGACCAGGTCGGCGAGCGCCGAGAGGCCGTCGCCGCCGGCCGTGCCGCCGGTGCCCGAGCCGCCCGATCCGCCGGTGCCGTCCGATCCGTCCGACCCGCCGCCGATCCCGGAGAGGATCGGGTCCAGGACGCCCGTGCCGGGCGCGCCGCCGGTCAGGCCGTCGAGCGGGCCCCCGGGCCCGGTCAGGCCCGTCGAGACGGCGTCCGCGAGGCCGCCGATGAGGACGGCCGCGTCGAGGTCGACCGGGGCGCCGAGGACCTGCGCGTCGGCGTCCGCCACCACCGCGGTGCCCGCCTCGAAGTCGGCGAGCGTACCGGTGACGACCACGTCGGCGCTCGTCTCGAGCGTCGTGAGCAACGGCTCGGTGACCGTCGAGACCTGCGCGGTGACGACCGTCGTGACGTCGGGCGCGCCGCCGCCGAGGAGGTCGTCGATCGGGCCGAGGTCGACGCCGGCGAGGAGCTCGGCGAGCACCTCCGGCGAGGTCCCGGGCACGAGGCTCGTGATCCCCCCCGACGGGTCGATCGTGCCGAGCACCTGTCCGGTGACGGTGTCGACGATCTGCGTGATCGGCGTCGTGACGGTCGAGACCGCCTCGCCGGTCTGCACGTCCTCGAGCAGGCTGACGTGCGCGCTGACCACCACGTCCGCCTGCTCGACGGCGTTCACCAGCCGCGCCTCGAAGTCGTCGGAGTACTCGGTCACGAGTCGTCCGACCCCGTCCGCGACGTCGTCCACGACGACCTGGCTGAGCAGCTCGGTGCCCGGCTCCACGGCGTTCAGGTCGCCGCCGGACGGCAGCGCCGCGAGGTCGACGCGGATCGTCCCGGTGCCGAGGTCGATCGAGAGCGCCGGATCCTGCAGCACCGTGCCCGAGATGCCGTCGAGCAGCCCGTCGAGGTCGGCGTCGATGTCGATGTCGATGTCCGCGATGCCGCCGAGCCCGACGGAGGCGAGGACGCCGTCGACCGCGTCGGCGAGGGGCCCGGTCGGGCTCTCCAGCCCGCCGACCGCCTGCTCGAGCGGGGCGATGGCCGCCGCGGCGCGATCGTCCGCGCCCGCGATCGCGGGCACGTCGAGCACGAGCCGCAGGTCCGCGAGCGTCGAGTCGCCTCGGACCTCGCCGAGCGCGGCCTCGGCCTCGGCCGCGATGCCGGCCGCCTCGAGCCGCAGGCCCGTCAGCGCGTCCGGGAGGGCGTCGCCGAGGAGCGTCGCGAGGTCGAGCGTCGCGGTCGCGCCCTCGGCCGGGCTGACGCCGACCGCCCCGTTCGGTCCGGCGAGGCCGGAGGAGGCATAGGCGCTGCCGTCGGCGTTCGCGGCGGCGTACTGGCCGATCACGCCCGCGTCCGCACCGTCGGTGTCGTCGGCGACCGTCGTCGTGCCCGGGGCGACCTCGACGCTGTCGAGCGCGGTCGCGGAGAACGGGTTGCTCTCCTCCTCGCGCTCGGTGCTCCCGTCGTTGACGGCGGTCGCGGGGTCGAGCTCGACGATGGCCGCGAAATCCTGCTCGCCGACCGTGCCGGCGAGGAACCGGCCCTCGGCGAAGGCCTCGGGCTCGTCCGCGCCCCAGGCGACGGCCGGGACCGTGACGAGTAGGGCTGCGAGGCCGAGCGCTCCGGCTCCGACCGCGGTAGTGCGTCTCCTGGACATTGCTGCCTCCCTGCATCCGGCGTTGGATGTTCCGATGCCGAGGAGAGTCGCCGACCGGCTCCCGATTACGCGGGTTCAGCGCAGGAGCTGCAATTCGAGCCCGGGCAGCCCGCGGCCGCCGAGGTCGAGATCGACGAGGCCCTCGCCGCCGAGGTCCAGGTCGATGGTGATCAGGTCCTCGCCGACGATCGCCTCGGTCGACAGGTTCGGTGCCGGCAGGCTCGGGTCGCCGTCCAGGTCGAGCCGCAGCTGCCCGTTCGTCGCCGTCTCGATGGCCTGCTCCACGCGATCCACCGCCTGCTCGAGGCGGGGCGCGATGGCGCCGGGGAGCCCGGAGATCCCGTCGGACGCGCCGAGCACGCCGTCGAGCGGTCCGGTGCCCTCGACGGGCGGCTCGGTGCGCGGGGGCGCCAGCACCGGCTCCGGAAGCGCCTCTACGGGGGCGGCCGCGGAGACGGCGGGGGCCGGCGGGGGCGCGGCGGCGCTGGCCTCGTCGATCTGGATGCCGCCGAAGGCGGCGAGGACCGTGACGGCGGCCGCCGCGAGCGCGGCACCGGTCGCGACCGGGACGGCCCCGCTCGCCGCCGCGGTGCCGACCGCGCCGGCCGCCGCGCCGGAGGCGGCGACCGCCGGGGCGCCGGGCGCCGCGAACCACGCGATCGCCGGTCCGGAGCCGATGAGCAGCGGCACCAGCACGCGCGCGAGCTGACGGCCCACCTGGCCGACCTCGAGGGCGATGTCGCGACACGCGCGGCAGGACGCCAGATGGGCGTCGACGCGCGCGGCCGCGCGCTTGCCGAGCCCGTCGCGGCTGTGCTCGCCGATGCGCGCCCGCACCCAGCGGCACTCCTCGTCGCCGAGCGCGTCGGCGACGTGCGCCTGCAGCCAGGCCCGGCGCAGCCCCTCGCGGGCGCGGAACGCGAGCACCGCGGCCGCGTTCGCGTTCACGCCGAGCAGCGTGCCGACCTCGGCCGGGGCCATCCCCTCGACCTCCGTGCACCACAGCACCTCGCGCCAGCGCGCGGGCAGCGAGCGGAAGGCGTCGCGGACGAGCCGCTGGTCGAGCGAGCCGATCTGGCCGTCGAGCACGAGGTCCTCGCCGGCCTCCTCGGGGAGCTCGTCGACCGCGATCTCGCGGCGGCGAGAGCCCCAGCGCCGGGCGAGGTTCCGCACCGTCGTGTACAGGTACGGGCGGAAGCCGTCGCCGGTCGGACCGCCGCCCCTCCGGATCGCCTCGAGGATGACCGCATAGGCCTCCGCGACGAGGTCGTCCGGGTCGATCGTCGAGGTGATGCAGCGGGCCGCGCCGGTCGCCGCCGCGCGGTGCCGGGCCCAGAGCTCGGCGAAGGCGGCGGTGTCGCCGCCGCGCGCGAGCTCGACGAGGGCGCGGTCCCCGGCCTCCTCGTAGCCCCGCCGGCGCGAGCCCGCACTCACACTCGTCATGGCTCGGACGCTACCCCCGAACGGGGGGCCGGTGAAGGGGGCTTGCGCGAGCGACCCCCGATGTGCAAGACGCGACGCTCAGCCCAGCGCCGCGCGCAGCGTGTCGAGCCCCACCCCGCCGAGGTCGAGGGCCGCCCGGTGCCACGCCCTCGGGTCGAAGGCGGCGCCCTCGCGGGCCCGCGCCTCGTCGCGCAGCTCCTCCCAGACCCGCTGCCCGATCTTGTAGGACGGGGCCTGGCCGGGCCAGCCGAGGTAGCGGTTCACCTCGAAGCGGATGAAGGCGTCGTCCATGTTGACGTTCGCGCGCATGAAGGCGAGCGCGTACTCGGCGTCCCAGACCCCCTCGCCGTCCGGGCGGCGCTTGCCGAGGTGGACGCCGATGTCGAGCACCACGCGGGCGGCGCGCATGCGCTGGCCGTCGAGCATGCCGAGCCGGTCGGCGGGGTCGTCCAGATAGCCGAGGTCCGCCATCAGCCGCTCCGCGTAGAGCGCCCAGCCCTCGGCGTGGCCGGAGGTGCCGGCGAGCTGCCGCCGCCAGGTGTTGAGCCGCCCGCGACCCAGCACCGCCTGCCCGATCTGCAGATGATGACCGGGCACGCCCTCGTGGTAGACCGTCGTCAGCTCGCGCCAGGTGTCGAACTCGGTCACGCCCTCCGGCACGCTCCACCACATCCGGCCGGGTCGCGAGAAGTCGTCGGACGGTCCGGTGTAGTAGATCCCGCCGGTGTGGGTGGACGCGATCATGCACTCGAGCCGGCGCACCGGCTCGGGGATGTCGAAGTGGCTCCGCGCGAGATCCGCGACCGCACGGTCGCTGACCTCCTGCATCCAGCTCCGCAGCGCGTCCGTGCCGTGCAGCTTGCGGCTCGGGTCCGCCTCGAGGTGGGCGACCGCCTCCTCGACCGTCGCGCCGGGGAGGATCCGCCCCGCCGTCTCGGTCTGCTCGTCGACCATCCGGCGCAGCTCCTCGAGGCCCCACTCGTAGGTCTCGTCGAGGTCGACGACGGCGCCGAGGAAGCGCCGCGAGTGCAGCGCGTACCGCTCGCGCCCCACCGCGTCGGCCTCGGCGGCGGCGGGCAGCAGCTCCTCGCGGAGGAACGCACCGAGCTCGCCGTAGCCCGCGGCGGCGCGCTCGGCGCCGCGCGCGAGGTCCGCGGCGAGGGGGGCCGGCAGGCCGCCCTCCGGCTCGGCGCCCGCGACGAAGGCGGCGAAGAAGCCGTCGGCGGCGGCGTACTCCTCCGCCTGCCGGATGACCTCGGCCACCTGCCGGCGCGCGGGCACCAGCCCGCGCTCGATGCCGAGCCGCAGCGACTCGGCATAGCCCCGCAGGGCGCCCGGCACGCGCTCGAGCCGCTGCGCGACGAAGCCCCAGTCCTCGGCCGTCGCGGTCGGGATCAGGTCGAGCACCTCGCGGACCTCCTGGGCCGGGCTCGCGATGACGTTGAGGTCGCGCAGGTGCTCCCCCGCCTCGTGGAGCTCGAGCCCGAGCCGCAGCTCCGCGGCGAGGTCGGTCCGGGTCACCCGATCGGTGTCGTCGACGGGGACGGCCGAGTCGAGGGCGCGCAGCGCGGCGCGCGCCTCGTCCGCCCAGCGCTCGTGCCCGGCGGGCGAATGGTCGCCGTACTCGCCGAGCCGCGGCGTGCTCGCCCCGATCCACACCGCGACGCTCGGGTCGAGCTCGATGAGCGTCTCGACCCAGCGCTCCGCGATCGCGTCGATCGGCGTGGGGATGCGCCCCTCGACTCGCTCCGCGCGCTCGGGGGTCGTCATGCTCGCACCTCCTTCAATGCCCCGCCGAGCCCCAGTCCGGGCCCACGCCGATCTGCACGTCGAGCGGGACGCTGAGGCGCGCCGCCGTCGACATGCGCGACTCGACGATGTCCCGCAGCGTGTCGAGCTCGCCCGGGGCGACCTCGAAGACGAGCTCGTCGTGCACCTGCAGCAGCATCCGCGAGTCGAGCCCGCCCTTGACGATGTCCTGGTCGATCGCGATCATCGCGCGCTTGATGATGTCGGCCGCGCTGCCCTGGATCGGCGAGTTGAGGGCCGCGCGCTCGGCGTTGTCCCGCAGGACCCGGTTCGACGAGGTGAAGTCGGGGAACGGCCGGCGGCGGCCGAAGATCGTCGTCGTGTAGCCGTCGACCTTCGCCTGCGCGACGACGCCCTTGAGATAGTCGCGGATGCCGCCGAAGCGCTCGAAGTAGTCCTTCATGAGCTCCTGCGCCTCGGCGCGCTCGATGCGCAGCTGCCGGGCGAGCCCGAAGGCGCTCAGCCCGTAGGCGAGCCCGTACGACATCGCCTTCACCTTCACCCGCTGCTCGGGGGTCACCTCCCCGGGCGCCACGCCGAAGATGCGCGCGCCGACGAAGCGGTGCAGGTCCTCCCCGGAGCGGAAGGCCTCGATGAGGCCCTCGTCGCCGGAGAGGTGCGCCATGATCCGCATCTCGATCTGCGAGTAGTCGGCCGTCAGCAGCGACTCGAAGCCCTCGCCCGCGCGGAAGGCGGTGCGGATCTCCTGGCCGGTCGCGGTCCGCGCCGGGATGTTCTGCAGGTTCGGGTCGTTCGAGCTGAGCCGGCCGCTCGCGGCGCCCGTCTGCTCGTACGTCGTGTGGATCCGTCCGTCCGTCCCGATCGCCGCGAGCAGCGTGTCGACGATCTGGCCGAGCTTCGTCGAGTCGCGGTGGCGCAGCAGCAGGTCGAGGAACGGGTGCGGGCTCGAGTCGCGCAGGTCGGCGAGCGACTCGGCGTCGGTCGAGTAGCCGGTCTTGTTCGCCCGGGTCTTCGGCATGCCGAGCTGGTCGAACAGCACCTCCTGGAGCTGCTTCGGGCTGCCCAGGTTCACCTCGCGCCCGATCTCCGCGTACGCCTGCTGGGCGATCTCCGCCGAGTCCGCCCGCAGCCGGGCCGAGAGCGCCTCGAGACCGGGGCGGTCGACCGCGACCCCCTGCCGCTCCATCCGGGCGAGCACGGGGACGAGCGGCATCTCGATCTCGGTGTAGACGAGGCGCGAGCGCTCGTCGAGCCGTGCGGCGACCGCCTGCTCGAGCCGGAGCGCGAACCAGGCCTCCGTCGCCGGGCTGAGCGGCTCGTGCTCGGGGACGAGCTGGTTCCGGTCCGGCTCGGGGATCTGCTCGCCGAGCCCGTGCTGCACCGCGGCGGCGAGCGAGCCGCCCTTCGACCACGGCTCCAGCAGCCAGCCGGCGATGGTCGGGTCGCCCTCGATCCCCTCCAGCGCGATGCCCTCGCGGGCGAGAGCGTGCCACTGCCGCTTCGCGCCGAACAGCACCTTGGGCGTGTCCTCGTCGGCGAGGAAGGCCTCGAGCGGCGCGTAGTCCGGCCGGTGAGGCCCCCAAGGCACCCAGGCCGAGTCGGTGCCCGTGGCGAGGCCGATGCCGCCGAGCGCCCCGCCGGCGGTGTCCGCCTGGACCGCGGCCGGCTGCCGGTCGGCGCCCTCGGCCCGCTCGGAGATCGGTCGCAGCCAGTTCGCGAGCTCCTCGTCGACGAGCGTGCGGACGGGCGGCTGCTCGGGGAGGCCGGCCGCGTCCGTCTCGAAGTCGACGGCGGCGGGATCGGCGGACTCGACCGGTCCCGACTTCAGCACCCGGTCGAGGAGGGTGTTGAACTCGAGCTTGCGGAACACCCCGCGCAGCGCCAGCTCGTCGATCGGCCCCGGCTCCAGGTCCTCGAGCGCGTAGGGCAGCTCCAGGTCGCGGACGAGCACGTTCAGCCGCCGGTTGCGGATCGCGTTCTCCCGCTCCGCCCGCAGGTTCTCCCCCGCGACGCCCTTGATCTCGTCCGCGTGCGCGAGGATGCCCTCGACGGTGCCCCACTGGGCGATCCACTTGGCGGCCGTCACCGGGCCGACCTTCGTGATGCCGGGGAGGTTGTCCGCCTTCTCGCCGACGAGCGCGGCGAGCTCCGGGTACTGCTCCGGCCAGACGCCGTACTTCTCCTTGACCGCGGCCGCGTCGTAGCGCTTGAAGTCGCCGACGCCGAGCGTCGAGGGGTAGAGCACGGTCACGCCGTCGCTCACCAGCTGGAACGTGTCGCGGTCGCCCGAGACGACGAGCACCTCGTAGCCGGCCGCCTCGCCCCGCGTCGCGAGCGTGGCGAGGATGTCGTCGGCCTCGTAGTCCTCCTTGACGATCCACTTGATCCGCATCGCGTCGAGCGCCTCCTGGAGCAGCGGCACCTGGCCGATGAACTCCGGCGGCGTCTCGCCGCGGCCGTCCTTGTACGCCTCGTACTCGCGGGTGCGGAAGCTGAACCGCGAGATGTCGAAGGCGACGGCGATGTGCGTCGGCCGCTCCTCGCGGAGGAACTTCAGCAGCGAGGTGATGAAGCCGTAGGGCACCTCGGTGTGCTGCCCCTGGCTCGTCACGAAGCGCGCGGCGGGCAGCAGCGCGAAGAAGGCCCGGAACGCGAGCGAATGGCCGTCGATGAGCAGGAGCGTAGGCTTCTGGGAGGCTGCCACGCAGCGAGCCTAGCCCGCACCGCCGACACCGACGAGGACTCGATGAAGCTGCCCGACGACATTCATCCGGACCTCCTGGACCGGCTCTCCTCGGCGAACGGCGGGCCGCTCGTCGCGAAGATGGGCATCGAGATCCTCGAGGTCGGCGCGGCGCGCTCGGTCGCCCGGATGCCGGTCGAGGGCAACACGCAGACGGTGGGGATCCTCCACGGCGGCGCGCACGTCGTGCTCGGCGAGACGCTCGGCAGCCTGTCGAGCGCGATCCACGGCGGGCCGACGAAGGTGCCCGTCGGCATCGAGATCAACGCGACGCACTCGCGCTCCATCGAACGCGGCTGGGTGCTCGGCACCTGCACGGCGCTCTCGCTCGGCCGGACCCTCTGCACCCACGAGATCGTCATGACGGACGAGGCGGGCAACCGCCTCTCGACCGTCCGGATGACGAACTTCCTGCGCGACCTGCGCTAGTTTCCCCTCCGAACGTAGGGGATCCGGCGGCGCTAGGACTTTTCGGCCCCGGGATCCCCTACCTCCGCCGGAATTCCTAGCCTCGGCCGTGAAGTCCCTGTGCGACGGGGCGGCGGATGGTGGCACAGGCCTCCCCGCTCACGGTCTGCACGTAGTCGAAGCGCAGGACGTGCCGGCCGCGGAGCTTCAGTTCCGCGTCGAACGCGATGTCCGACCGCCGTTGCGCGGCCTGGTGATACTCGAGCCCGTCGAGCTGCACGATGAGCCGCTCTCCGACGAGGAAGTCGACCGGCCGGCCGAGGATCCGGGCTTGCTGGCGGTACCGCACGCCCGACGCGCGCAGCTGGTGCGCGAGCAGCGAGTCGGACCGGTCGCTGGCGACCCGCGCCAATCGGCGTTGCCTCGGTCCGGGCCACGCGATGCGCCCGAGCAGCTCGCGCTGGACCAGACTCCGGCGCAGTGCCGACTCCCAGACGATGAGCGCCTCGGCCTCCGACAGGCACTGGGCGACGTGCGACAGCATGTCCGGAATCGATTCGACGAGATCGGCGTATCCGCTCGGGAGGATCGGCCGGGAGCGGTGCCAGCGGATTCCCGGCACCGACCCGATCGGATTGTTCGGCGCGACCGCGAGGTGCATCGTCTCCGGCGGGTGAAGGATCGCGAGCCCCAGGTGCGCCGCGGCCGAGACGCACGCGAGCCGCCCGCCCTCGCTCGCCGCTCGCACGAGGGCGGGCGGCGCACCCGGCGCGATCACCCAGCTCCGGCCGACCGTCGCCAGGCCGCGCAGCCGGTGCGCGCTCAGACCGACGTCCCGCAGGTCCCGGCGATGCGCGATGCCGCCCTGCCGCTGGATCCACTCCGTGACGTTCATCCCGGAATCGTGGCGCAACGGATCGATCGGCACTCGGCCAAACGACCCCGATGTGGATAGTCCGGCGGGGACTCACCCTGTGCGGCATTCCGCCAGCTAGGGCATCCGGCGGAGGTAGGAGATCTGGGGCGCGAAAAGTCCTAGCGCCGCCGGAAACCCTACTTCTTGGGGGCGAGCTGCTCGATGATGGTCTGGGCGACCTCGTGCATCGTCAGGCGGCGGTCCATCGACGCCTTCTGGATCCAGCGGAACGCGTCCGGCTCCGACAGGCCCATCTTCTCGTTGAGCAGGCCCTTCGCCCGGTCGACGAGCTTGCGCGTCTCGAAGCGCTCCGCGAGGTCGGCGACCTCCGACTCGAGCGCGATGATCTGCTGGTAGCGGGCGAGCGCGATCTCGATCGCCGGCAGCAGGTCGTTCGGCGTGAACGGCTTGACGACGTAGGCGAGGGCGCCCGCCTCCGAGGCTCGCTCCACGAGCTCCTTCTGCGAGAACGCGGTGAGCAGCACGACCGGCGCGACGTGGTTCTTCGACAGCCGCTCCGCCGCCGAGATGCCGTCGAGCTGCGGCATCTTGACGTCCATCACGACCAGGTCGGGCTTGAGCTCGGTCGCGAGCTGGACCGCCGTCTCGCCGTCGCCGGCCTCGCCGACCACCTCGAAGCCGTTGTCGTTGAGGATCTCCACGATGTCCATCCGGATCAGCGACTCGTCCTCGGCGACGATCACCCGGCGCGGCGTGGCGTCAACGGCGTCTTCGATGCTCACGAAATCACCCTAAGGCACGCGGCGTCGCGCGAGGCACCGGCCTTCGAGCGTGGCAGTAGCCTGGACTCGCAGGCCGGTGTGGCGGAATGGCAGACGCGACCGACTCAAAATCGGTTGCCCGCGAGGGCGTGTGGGTTCGACCCCCACCACCGGTACCGTCGGGCGATCAGAGCGCCGCGAGCCGCGGCACGACGGCCTCCCCCACCCGCGCGGCCCAGGCGCTCGCCTGCGCCGTCGGGTTGCGCACCTGGATCTGCGAGACCCCGAGGTCGGCGAGCGGCTTCATGCGCTCGACGAACGCGTCCGGGTCCGCGGCCGGGTCGGTGGAGGCGAGCGCCGTCACCCGGATCTCGGACGGGTCGCGACCGATCTCGGCGCAGTGGGCGCGCAGCACCGCGATCTTCTGCTCGATGACCCCGGGGTCGTCGCCGAGCAGGTTCGACTCGTCGGCGTACTGCGCGACCAGGCGCAGCGTCTTCTGCTCGCCGTTGCCGCCGATCAGGACGGGCAGCCGGCCGCGCGGCGGCGCCGGCCGGCAGATCGTCTCGGCGAGCGTCGTGAAGGGGCCGACGAACGCGCCGTCGTTGGAGCTCCACATCTGGTTCGCGATCCGCAGCAGCTCCTCGAGGCGCTCGAAGCGCTCCCCCAGCGGCGGGTACGGGACGCCGAGTCCGCGGTGCTCGCGCTCGTACCAGGCGGCGCCGACGCCGAAGAACGCCCGGCCGCGCGAGAGCACGTCGAGGGTCGTCGCGGTCTTCACCAGCAGCGCGGGCCAGCGATAGGTGACCCCGGTGACGAGGGTGCCGAGCCGCAGCCGCGAGGTGAGGCCGGCGGCGACGCCGAGCGCGGTGTACGCCTCGAGCATCGGCTCGGTCGCCGGCGCGAAGCGGTCCATCTGGAACCAGTGGTCCATGACCGTCAGCCGGTCGAAGCCGTTCGCCTCCGCCGCCAGCGCCGTCTCGGCGAAGGCGTCGGGGATGGCCGGCTCGCCGCCCGCGACGCTGAAGTTCATGTAGTGGACGCCGATCTCCATGACGCGAGTCAATCACGCCCGCGCCGGAATGCGATGCGCCGGCGTCAGGAGACGCGCTCGAGCGTCCCGAGCCCCTGCTCGTCGAAGAGCGCGAGGGTGAGCCCCGCGACGGCGCCGTCGACGCGCCGGAAGGTCGCCGAGTAGACGCTGCCGGCCGGCGCCTCCTCCCCCGTCGCGGTCGACGCGAACTCGTCGCCGTCCCAGGGATCGAGCTCGACCGCGAAGGCGCCGTCCGGCCCCATGCGCACGACGAGGCCGTCGCCGTCGCGCTCGACGACGGCGCGGCCGAGGTAGTCGCTCTCGTAGGTCCCGACGTAGTCGTCGAGGGCCGGCGGGTCCGCGGCCGGCCGCGCGGCGCCGAGGAGGTCGCCGGTCGGCGCGAGGTCCTCCGCGAGGGCGTCGGCGTAGGCGCCCACCCAGTCGCGGGTGAGCGTCCCGAGCTCGACGAGCTCGGTGAAGTCGTTCGCGATGCCCTCCGCGACGCCCACGGGCGCGCCGTTGGTGAGCACGACGATGCCGATGCCGAGCGCCGGGATCATCCGGAAGTTGGTCCCGGTGCCGAGGATGAACGCGCCGGAGTGCCCGATCGTGGTGCGCCCGCTCGTGCCGTCGCTCACGTTGAAGCCGTAGCCGTAGAACCCCGCCCGGTCGATCGGCGCGCCCGGATGCCCGCTGACCTGCTGCGGCGTGATCGCCGGCGTCAGCGCCTCCGGCGCGATGAGCGCCTCGCCGTCGTGCTCGCCGCCGGCGAGCACGAGCCGCATCCACGTCGCGAGGTCGTTCGCGGTCGAGGAGACCCCGCCCGCCGGCGCCTCCGCGTCGGCGTCGCGCTGGAACCTCGCCTCGAACCGGCCGTCGATCCGGGCGTGGATCGCGGCGCGGTCGGCCGCGGCGAGGTAGTCCTCGTGGCGCGCGCTCGTCGAGGTCATGCCGAGCGGGGCGAACAGCTCCCGCTCGACGAGCTCCTCCCAGGGCAGCCCCGCCGCCGCGGCCGCCGCCTCGCCGGCGATCGTGATGCCGAAGTTCGAGTAGTGGTAGCTCGAGCGGAACGCGTCGAGCGGCTGCCGCGCGAGCCGCCCCAGGATCGTGTCGCGGTCGTAGCCGAGCATCTCGAGCTCGTCCCCGGCGCCCGTGCGCAGACCGCTGCGATGCGACATGAAGTCGGCGATCGTCGCGTGCTCGGTCACGTAGGGGTCCGAGAGCACGAGGTCGGGCAGCAGCTCGTGCACGGGCGTGTCCCAGTCGAGGACGCCGTCGCTGACGAGCCGGGCGATCGCCGTGCCGGTGAGCGACTTCGAGACGGACGCGATCTGGAAGACGGTGTCCGCGTCCACCGCCTCGGGCCGCCCGAGCTCGCGCACGCCGAACCCCGCCGAGTAGACCGTCTCGCCGCCCGAGACGACGGCGACGGCGAGCCCGGGGACCCCGCTGTCGGCGAGCGCCTGCTCGATGAGGCCCGGCAGCCGCTCGACGGCGGCGGCGACGAGCGCGTCGAGCTCCCCCGGCAGGGCGACGGCCGCCGCGTTCGGGGCGCCCGAGGCGTCGACGGCGATCGTCGTCGCGGCGGGCGATCCGGTGCAGCCGGCGAGCAGCAGCGCGCCCGCGAGGGCGGCCGCGATCCGCTCAGTCCGCATGCGCGCCGGACTCCCACACCGGCGGGGCGGCGTCGAGCGCCTCGCCGACGTGGTGGACCCGGATGTCGTTCGTCGAGCCGGCGCGCCCGGGCGGGGTGCCGCTGATCACGACGACGGTCTCGCCCCGGTCGACCAGGTCCGAGCCGGTCAGGAACTCGTCGACCTGCCGCACCATCGCGTCCGTGTCCGCGACCCGGTCGACGCTGTGCGGCTGGATGCCCCAGATGATCGACATCCGGCGCTCGATCGCCGGGTTCGGGGTGAACGCGAGCATCGGGATGCGGAACCGCAGCCGCGACATCCGGCGGGCGGAGTCGCCCGACTCGGTGAACACGCAGACGTACCTCGCGTCGACGAAGTCGGCGATCTCCGCGGCGGCGAGCGTGATCGCGCCGCCCTGGGTGCGGGGCCGGGTGCCGAGCGGCGGGATCCGCTCGAGCCCGCGCTCCTCCGTCGAGTCGACGATGCGCGCCATCGTCTGGACGGTGATGACCGGGTAGGCGCCGACGCTCGTCTCGCCGGAGAGCATGACCGCGTCCGCGCCGTCGAGGATCGCGTTCGCGACGTCGCTCGTCTCCGCCCGCGTCGGGACCGGGTTCTCGATCATCGACTCGAGCATCTGCGTAGCGACGATGACGGGCTTGGCCATCCGGCGCGCCTTGAGCACGATGTCCTTCTGGACGATCGGGACGGCCTCGAGCGGCAGCTCGACGCCGAGGTCGCCGCGGGCGACCATGATCGCGTCGAAGGCGTCGATGATCTCGTCGATCGCCTCGACCGCCTGCGGCTTCTCGATCTTCGCGATGACGGGGAGGCGGATGCCCTCCTCGGCCATGATCTCGTGCACGCGCGCCACGTCGCTCGCGTTCCGGACGAAGGAGAGCGCGATGAAGTCGGCGCCGAGGTGGAGGCCCCAGCGCAGGTCCGCCTCGTCCTTCTCGGAGAGCGCCGGCACGTTGACCGCGACGCCGGGCAGGTTGATCCCCTTGTTGTTCGAGACCGGCCCGCCGACGACGACCCGGGTGACGACGCGCGTGCCGTCCGTCGACTCGACCTGGACCTTCACCTTCCCGTCGTCGATGAGCAGGAAGTCCCCCGGGGCGACGTCCTGCGGCAGGTCCTTGAAGGTGGTGCCGACGAGCTCCTTGGTGCCCTCGACGTCCTCCGTGGTGATCGTGAAGGCGTCCCCGATGGCGAGCTCGTGCGGGCCCGCCGCGAAGCGGCCGAGCCGGATCTTCGGCCCCTGCAGATCGACGAGCACGCCGACGTTCCGGCCGATGTCCGCCGCGGCCCGCCGCAGGTTGCGGTAGACCTCCTCGTGCACGGGGTAGGACCCGTGGCTGAGGTTCATCCGGGCGACGTCGACGCCGGCCTCGAGGATGGCGCGGATGTTGTCGTAGCTCGACGTCGCAGGCCCGAGGGTCGCGACGATCTTGGCTCGTCTCATGATGCAGTGGTCTCCGCTCGGTGGTGGTGGTCAGCGGTGGACTCGTCCCGGGCTCAGACCGCGATCGCCCGCTCGCTCGCCCGGACGGGCGCCGGCAGCTCGGTGACGCCCTCGAGGTGGCGGTCGATCGCCGCGGCGGCGGCGCGCCCCTCCGCGATCGCCCACACGATGAGCGACTGCCCGCGGCCCGCGTCGCCCGCGACGAAGACGCCGGACGCGCTCGTCTCGTAGTCGTCCGCCCGCTCGAACGCGCCGCGCTCGGTCAGCGGCAGCGGGAGCTGCTCGGCGACCGTGCGGGTCTCGGGGCCGGTGAACCCCATCGCGATGAGCACCAGGTCGGCGGGGATCTCGCGCTCGGTCCCCGACTTCGGCACGCGTCGGCCGTCAACGTACTCGGTCTCGGCGACCCGGAGGGCGGTGACCTCGCCGGCGTCGTTGCCGAGGAACTCGACGGTCGAGGCCAGGTAGACCCGCTCGCCGCCCTCCTCGTGCGCGCTCGAGACCTCGAAGACGTGCGGCGTCATCGGCCACGGCTCGTGGGGCGGGCGCTCCGAGGGCGGGCGCTGGCCGATCGCGAGGTTGGTGACCGAGAGCGCGCCCTGCCGGTGCGCGGTCCCGATGCAGTCGGCGCCGGTGTCGCCGCCGCCGATGACGATGACGTGCTTGCCCTCGGCCGTGATCTGCTGCGGCACCTGGTCGCCGGCGACCGCCTTGTTCGACTCGACGAGGTAGTCCATCGCGAAGTGGACGCCGAGCAGGTCGCGGCCCGGGATCGGGAGGTCGCGGGGCAGGGTCGAGCCGGTGGCGATGAGCACGGCGTCGTAGCGCTCCCGCAGGTCCGACCAGGAGATGTCGATGCCGATCTCGACGCCCGCGCGGAAGCGGGTGCCCTCGGCCTGCATCTGGGCGAGCCGCTGGTCGAGGTGCTTCTTCTCCATCTTGAAGTCCGGGATGCCGTAGCGCAGCAGGCCGCCGATCCGGTCGTCGCGCTCGAACACCACGACGGTGTGACCCGCCCGGGTGAGCTGCTGCGCCGCGGCGAGGCCTGCGGGCCCGGAGCCGACGATCGCGACCGTCTTGCCGGTGAGCCGCTGCGGCGGGTGCGGCTGCACCCAGCCGTTCTGCCAGGCCTGCTCGATGATCGCCGCCTCGACCTGCTTGATGGTGACCGCCGGCTGGTTGATGCCGAGGACGCAGGAGGACTCGCACGGCGCGGGGCACAGCTTGCCGGTGAACTCCGGGAAGTTGTTCGTCAGGTGCAGGCGCTCGATCGCCTGGTGCCCCTCGCCGCGCCAGGTCAGGTCGTTCCACTCCGGGATGAGGTTGCCGAGCGGGCAGCCCTGGTGGCAGAACGCGATGCCGCAGTCCATGCAGCGCCCGGCCTGGCGGCGCACCAGGCCCTGGTCGGTCGGCTCGTACACCTCGCGCCAGTCCATGAGCCGGACCGGGATGGGGCGCCGCGGCGTCGTCTCGCGCTCCCGGACCTTGAGGAAGCCCTTCGGATCAGCCATCTCGATCAGCCTCCCGTGACTTCCATGATGCGGTTCCAGACGACCTCGCCGTCGGGGTCGAGCCCCTCGTCGATCGCCTGCTGGCGCGTCTCGAGGACGGCCGCGTAGTCGCGCGGGAGCACCTTCACGAAGCGCTCGAGCGCGCGGTCCCAGTCCTCGAGCAGGCGCGCCGCGAGGGCGGAGTCGGTCTCCTCGCGGTGCCGCTCGACGAGGTCGCGGAGGATCTCCGAGTCGGCGCCGGACAGCGGCAGCAGCTCGAGCTCGCCCGCGGCGAGGGAGTCCTGGTTGACGCGCTCGCGCTTGAGCCCGTTGACGTAGGCGATCCCGCCGGACATGCCGGCGCTGAGGTTGCGCCCGGTGCCGCCGAGGATGACGGCGAGGCCGCCGGTCATGTACTCGAGCGCGTGGTCGCCGACGCCCTCGACGACCGCGGTCGCGCCCGAGTTGCGGACGAGGAAGCGCTCGCCGACGAGCCCGCGGAGGAACATGGTGCCGCTCGTCGCGCCGTAGCCGATGACGTTGCCGGCGATGACGTTCTTCTCCGCCGCGAAGACGCTCGAGCGGTCGGGCCGGATGACGATCTCGCCGCCGGAGAGCCCCTTGCCGACGTAGTCGTTCGCGTCGCCCTCGAGGTGGATCCGGATGCCGGCGGGGAGGAACGCGCCGAGCGACTGGCCGGCGGTGCCCTTCAGGTCGACCCGGATGGTGCCGGCGGGGAGCCCGTGCTCGCCGTGGCGCAGCGTGACCTCGTGACCGAGCATCGTGCCGACCGCGCGCTCCGTGTTCCGGATCGGCAGCTCGATGGTCACCGGCTCGCGGCGCTCGAGTGCGGCGGAGGCCAGGCCGAGCAGCTGCCGGTCGAAGTGCTGGTCGATCTCGTGGTCCTGCGAGGTGGTCCGCCGGCGCGGCTCCGACTCGTCGAAGTCGCCCGCCGCGAAGACCGGCGAGAGGTCGAGGCCGTCGGCCTTCCAGTGCTCGATCGCGCGGTCGACGTCGAGCAGGTCGGCGCGGCCGATCGCCTCCTCGAGGCTCCGGAAGCCGAGCTCCGCGAGCAGCTCGCGCACCTCCTGCGCGAGGTACTCGAAGAAGGTCTCGACGAACTCGGGCCGGCCCGTGAAGCGGGCGCGCAGCTCGGGGTTCTGCGTCGCGACGCCGACCGGGCAGGTGTCGAGGTGGCACACCCGCATCAGGATGCAGCCGGAGACGACGAGCGGCGCGGTCGCGAAGCCGTACTCCTCGGCGCCGAGCAGCGCCGCGATGAGCACGTCGCGGCCCGTCTTCATCTGCCCGTCGACCTGGACGACGACGCGGTCGCGCATGCCGTTGAGCATGAGCGTCTGCTGCGCCTCGGCGAGGCCGATCTCCCAGGGCGTGCCGGCGTGCTTGAGCGAGTTGACGGGCGAGGCGCCCGTGCCGCCGTCGTGGCCGGAGACCAGGATGACGTCCGCCTTCGCCTTCGCGACGCCGGCCGCGACCGCGCCGATGCCCGACTGCGAGACGAGCTTGACGTGGACGCGGGCCTCGGGGTTCGCGCGCTTGACGTCGAAGATGAGCTGCTTGAGGTCCTCGATCGAGTAGATGTCGTGGTGCGGCGGCGGCGAGATGAGGCCGACGCCCGCCGTGCCGTGCCGCGTGCGGGCGACCCACGGGTACACCTTGCTCGCGGGCAGCTGCCCGCCCTCGCCCGGCTTCGCGCCCTGGGCCATCTTGATCTGGATGTCGGTCGCGTGCGTCAGGTACATCGAGGTCACGCCGAAGCGGCCCGAGGCGACCTGCTTGATCGCGCTGCGCCGCTCGGGGTCGAGGAGGCGGTCGACGTCCTCGCCGCCCTCGCCCGTGTTCGAGCGGCCGCCGAGCCGGTTCATCGCGATCGCGAGCGTCTCGTGCGCCTCCTGCGAGATCGAGCCGTAGCTCATCGCGCCGGTGTTGAAGCGCTTGACGATCTCCGAGACCGGCTCGACCTCGTCGATCGGCACCGGCGTCCGGTCGCCCCGCACCCGGAACAGGCCGCGCAGCGTCATCAGGTGCTCCGCCTGCTCGTCGACGAGGCGGGTGTACTCGCGGAAGATGTCGTAGCGGCGCTCGCGCGTCGCGTGCTGCAGGCGGAAGACCGTCTCCGGGTTGAACAGGTGCGGCGGGCCGCCGCGGCGCCACTGGTACTCCCCGCCGATCTCGAGGCGCTCGTGCGCGACGACGGCCGGGTCGACCGGATAGGCGTGCTGGTGCCGCATCGCGTTCTCCGCCGCGATGACGTCGATGCCGACGCCGCCGAGGATGGAGCGGGTGCCGGTGAAGTACTCGTCGACGAACTCCTGGGAGAGGCCGACGGCCTCGAAGCACTGGGCGCCCGCGTAGGAGGAGACGGTCGAGATGCCCATCTTCGACATGATCTTCAGGACGCCCTTGCCGAGCGCCTTGATGAGGTTCGCGACCGCCTTCTCCGGCGTGATGCCGTCGATCATCCCGCGCCGCACCAGGTCCTCCGCCGTCTCCATCGCGAGATACGGGTTGACCGCCGAGGCGCCGTAGCCGATGAGCAGCGCGACGTGGTGCACCTCGCGCACGTCGCCCGCCTCGACGATGAGCCCCGCGCGCATCCGGGTGCCCTGGCGGATCAGGTGGTGGTGCACCGCCGAGAGCATCAGGAGGGACGGGATCGGGGCGTAGTCCTTGTCCGAGTCGCGGTCGGAGAGCACGACGAACTCGGCGCCCGCCTCGATCGCCCGGTCCGCCTCGGCGCACATCTCGGCGAGCCGCTGCTCCATCGCGCGCTCGCCCTGGAGCACGTCGTAGAGGCCGCGGATCGTCACGGCGCGGGTGGCGCCCCGCCCGTCGATGTGCTGGATCTTCGCGAGCTCGTCGTTGTCGATGACCGGGAAGGTCAGCGAGACCTGGCGGGCGTGCTCGGGACCGGGCGCGAGCAGGTTCCGCTCGGGCCCGACGCCCGAGCGCATCGAGGTGACGACCTCCTCGCGGATCGAGTCGAGCGGCGGGTTGGTGACCTGCGCGAACTGCTGCGTGAAGTAGTCGAAGAGCGTGCGCGGGCGGTCGGAGAGCACCGCGACGGGCGTGTCGGAGCCCATCGCGCCGAGCGGCTCCGCGCCGTTGCGCGCCATCGGGGTGAGGAGGATGCGCACCTCCTCCTCCGTGTAGCCGAAGGTGCGCTGGCGCCGCGCCACGGACAGCGGGGTGTGGACGATGTGCTCGCGCTCGGGCAGGTCGGCGAGCGCGATCCGCTCGCGCTCGAGCCACTCGCCGTAGGGCGCCGCGTTCGAGAGCTCGGACTTGATCTCGTCGTCCTCGATGATCCGGCCGGCGTTGGTGTCGACCAGGAACATCTTCCCCGGCCGCAGCCGGCCCTTGCGGACCACCTTCGAGGGGTCGATCTGGTGCACGCCGATCTCGCTCGCGAGCACGACGAGCCCCTCGTCGGTGACGAGGTAGCGGCTCGGCCGGAGCCCGTTGCGGTCGAGCGTGCCGCCGACGAGGGTCCCGTCGGTGAAGACGAGCGCGGCCGGGCCGTCCCACGGCTCCATGAGCATCGAGTGGTACTCGTAGAACGCGCGGCGGGCCGGGTCGACGTCGGTGCGGTTCTCGTACGCCTCCGGGACGCACATCATCATCGCGTGCGGCAGCGAGCGGCCGGCGAGCACGAGCAGCTCGACGACCTCGTCGAGGCTCGCGGAGTCGGAGGCGCCCGGCGCGTTGATGGGGAACAGCGGCCGGAGGTCGCCGAGGACCTCCGACTCGAGCTGCGACTGCCGGGCGCGCATCCAGTTCCGGTTGCCCTGGACGGTGTTGATCTCGCCGTTGTGGGCGAGCATCCGGAAGGGCTGCGCGAGCGGCCAGGACGGGAAGGTGTTCGTCGAGTAGCGCGAGTGGACGAGCGCGAGCTTCGAGGCGAAGCGCTCGTCCGAGAGGTCCGGGTAGAACGGCTCGAGCTGGAGCGTCGTGACCATGCCCTTGTAGACGAGCGTGCGGCACGACAGCGACGGGAAGTAGACCTCGAGCGCGTGCTCGGCGCGCTTGCGCAGCCGGAACGCCTGGCGCTCGAGCTCCAGCCCGCCCGCCGTCGTGCCGTCCTTGTCGCCGGGGCGCCTCGAGGCGAGGAAGAGCTGCTCGACCGCCGGCATGGCCTCGCGCGCGAGCTTGCCGAGCGCGTCGGGGACGGTCGGCACCTCGCGCCAGCCGAGGACCTCCAGGTCCTCCTCGGCGGCGAGCCCCGCGATGCCGGCCTTCACCGCGTCGCGCTCCCCCGGCTCGGTCGGCAGGAAGGCGAGCCCGACGGCGTAGCGGCCCGGCTGCGGGAGCTCGACGCCCGCGACGGCGCGCAGGAACGCGTCGGGGATCTGGGTGATGATGCCGGCCCCGTCGCCGGTGCCGGCGTCCGAGCCGACCGCGCCGCGGTGCTCGAGATGGCGCAGGGCGTCGAGCGCGGTGTCGATGATGTCGTGGCCGGCCGTCCCGCGCAGCGTCGCGACCATCGCCAGGCCGCAGGCGTCCTTCTCGAAGCGCGGGTCGTAGAGACCCGTCGTCTCGGGCACGGCGGAGAACCGCCGGAAGGGCGACGCTGTGAGAGCCATGGAAACCGTCCTCACGAGTGTGAATGGGAGATGGGGCGGCACTGACCCATGGAATAGTCCGCTCGGACCGCCGTGGCCGGTGTCCCCGCCCAGCTTGTGACTGGTCGGCCTGCTTACTTCGCGGTGGTGGGCGCGAAGTCGGCGTCCGTGTAGGTGTCCTCGGAGTCTACCTCAGACCCCTTCCCGCGCCACTCGCGGCCGGGGCGGTAGGGGCTCGGCTCGCGCCCGGGGTGGCGATGGGACTGCACGATCCAGATCACCAGGCCGATCGCGATCGCCGCGACGGCGCCCCAGTCGTTGATGCGCATGCCGAGCACGACCTCGCTCGGGTCGAGGCGGATCGCCTCGAGCCAGGCGCGGCCGGCGCCGTACCAGACGAGGTAGAGGGCGAACACCTTCCCCCACTCGAGCCGGAACCGCCAGCCGAGCAGGAGCAGCCCGGCCGCGCCGACCAGGTTCCAGATCATCTCGTAGAGGAAGGTCGGCGTGAAGAGGACGCCCTCCGGCAGGCCGACCGGATAGGCGGGGTTCGTCGACTCGATCTCCAGGCCCCAGGGCAGCGTCGTCGGGATGCCGAAGATCTCGTGGTTGACGTAGTTGCCGATGCGGCCGAGCGCCTGCGCGATGAGCAGCCCGGGCGCGATGGCGTCGGCGACGGTGAGGAACCGCAGCCCCGCGATCCGGCAGCCGATCCAGACGCCGAGGCCGCCGAACAGGATCGAGCCGAAGATCGCGCCGCCGCCGTCCCAGATCCGGATGACCGCCCAGGGGTCGGCGCCCGGGTAGAAGAAGTCGGTCGGGTGGGTGAGCACGTGCCAGACGCGCGCGCCGATGATGCCGAGCGGGACCGCGAAGATGACGACGTCGACGATCGCCCAGGGCTCCGCGCCGCGCCGCCGCAGCCGGACCTCGGTGAGCCAGATCGCGACGATGATGCCGGCGAGGATGCAGAGGGCGTAGGTGTGGATGTTGATGACCGTGCCGGAGCCGAGGAACGGCAGCCACTGGCCGATCGGGATGCTGATGGGGATCTGCCACTCCGGAGGCGGGCTCGGGATACTGGCGGGGACGAGGCTCAGCGGGACCACCGGGAGAGTCTATCCGCGCGCCGCGGCGAGCCCGCGCGCGAAGTCCGCGAGGCCGCGCACGCCGCCGTCGCGCAGCGCGCGGACGATCGCGGTGCCGACGATCGCGCCGTCGGCGTAGTCCCACACCTCGGCGACCTGCTCCGCGGTGGAGATGCCGATGCCGACGTAGACGCGCTCCGCGCCCGCCGCCCGGATGCGCGGGACGAGCGCGCGCGCCTTGGCGTCGACGTCCTCGCGCAGGCCGGTGACGCCCATCGTCGAGACGGCGTAGACCCAGCCGCGGCTCGCCTCAGCGATCATCCGCAGCCGCTCGTCCGTGCTCGTCGGTGCGGCGAGGAACACCCGGTCGAGACCCGTCCGCTCGCTCGTCGCGATCCAGTCGGCGGCCGCGTCGGGCGTGATGTCGGGCGTGATGAGCCCCGTGCCGCCCGCCTCCCGGAGCTCGTCCGCGAAGCGGTCGACGCCGTGCTGCAGCACCGGGTTCCAGTAGGTCATGACGTAGATCGGGGCGTCCGTCGCGGCCCGGATCGCGGCCGTCGCCTCGAAGACCTGGGGCAGGCGGAAGCCGCCCTCGAGGGCCGCGTTCGCCGCCTCCTGGATGATCGGGCCGTCCATGACGGGATCGGAGTAGGGGACGCCGAGCTCGAGCGCCGTGACGCCGTGCTCCACGAGGGCGATCGCGGCCTCGACGCTTCCCTGGAGGCTCGGGAAGCCGACGGGGAGATAGCCGACGAGCGCCTTGGCGTCGCTCAACCGACCGCTCCCTCGTCGAGGAGGCCGAACCACTGCCCGGCGGTCGTCATGTCCTTGTCGCCGCGGCCGGAGAGGCTCACCACGATGACCGCGTCGGGCCCCAGCTCCCGGCCGAGCCGGATCGCGCCGGCGAGGGCGTGGGCGGACTCGATCGCGGGGATGATCCCCTCGGTGCGGCTCAGCAGCCGCAGCGCCTCCATCGCCTCCTTGTCGGTCGCCGGCAGGTACTGGGCGCGGCCGATGTCGGCGAGCCAGGCGTGCTCGGGGCCGACCCCCGGGTAGTCGAGGCCCGCGGAGATCGAGTGCGACTCGACCGTCTGGCCGTCCTCGTCCTGCAGCACATAGGTCCGCGCCCCGTGCAGGACGCCGGGACGCCCGCGCTCGATCGAGGCCGCGTGCTTCGGCGTGTCGACGCCGTCGCCGGCCGCCTCGATGCCGATCAGCCGGACGTCGGCGTCGTCGAGGAAGGCGTCGAAGATGCCGATCGCGTTCGACCCTCCGCCGACGCAGGCGACGACCGCGTCGGGCAGCCGGCCGGTCAGCTCGAGCACCTGCTCGCGCGCCTCATCGCCGATCACCTTCTGGAAGTCGCGGACCATCGCCGGGAAGGGGTGCGGGCCGGCCGCGGTGCCGAAGAGGTAGTTCGTCGTCTCGACGCTCGCCACCCAGTCGCGGTAGGCCTCGTTGATCGCGTCCTTGAGCGTGCGGCTGCCGGTCGTGACCGGGACGACCTCGGCGCCGAGCAGCCGCATCCGCGCGACGTTGAGCGCCTGGCGCTGCGTGTCGACCTCGCCCATGTAGATCGTGCACTCGAAGCCGAAGAGCGCCGCCGCGGTCGCCGTCGCGACGCCGTGCTGGCCGGCGCCGGTCTCCGCGATGACGCGGGTCTTCCCGAGTCGCCTGGTCAGCAGCGCCTGGCCGAGCACGTTGTTGATCTTGTGCGAGCCCGTGTGATTGAGGTCCTCGCGCTTGAGGATGACCCGCGCTCCCCCGGCGTGCTCGGCGAAGCGCGGCACCTCCGTGACGATGCTCGGCCGGCCGGAGTACGTCGCGTGCAGCCGCGCGAGCTCCGCCTGCGCCTCCGGGTCGGCGCGCATCGCCTCGTAGGCCTCGGTCAGCTCGTCGATCGCCGCGATGAGGCTCTCCGGCATGTACCGGCCGCCGTAGTCGCCGAAGAAGGGTCCGCGCTCGTCCCTCAGTCCCATGGCTCTAGCCTGTCACGCCTCGACGAAGGCGCGGATCGCCGCCGCGGGGTCGCCGTCGGACTGGAAGGCGGTCACCAGCGCCTCGCCGATGAGCACGGCGTCCGCGCCGTCCGCGCGGTAGCGGGTGACGTCCTCGGCCGACTTCACGGCCGACTCCGCGACGCGGATCGCGTCCGGCGGGAACGCGTCGGCGAGGCGGCCGAACAGCGCGGGGTCGAGGTCGAAGGTGCGCAGGTCCCGCGCGTTGACCCCGACCAGCCGCGCGCCGACGTCCGCGGCGCGGCCGAGCTCGTCGGCGTCGTGCGCCTCGACGAGCGGGGTCATGCCGAGCTCGGTCACGAACTCGTGCAGCCGGGCGAGGGTGCGCTGATCGAGCGCCGAGACGATGAGCAGCACCAGGTCGGCGCCGGCGGCCCTGGCCTCCAGGATCTGGTACTCGTTGCCGACGAAGTCCTTGCGCAACAGCGGCAGCTCGACCGCGTCGCGGACGGCGCGGAGGTCGTCGAGCGAGCCGCCGAAGCGCCGCCCCTCGGTGAGCACCGAGATGACGCTCGCGCCGCCCTCCGCGTAGGCGCGGGCGAGGACCGCCGGGTCCGGGATCCGCGCGAGGTCGCCGCGCGACGGGCTCGCGCGCTTGATCTCCGCGATCACGTGGACCTGGTCGCGGGGGGCGAGCGCGGCGATGGCGTCCCGCGCGGGATCGGCGTCGAGCGCGCGCGACTCGAGCTCGCGCAGCGGGGCGCGCTCCTGGCGTGCGGCCGCGTCCTCGATCGCGCCCGCCATCAGCGCGCCGAGCAGGTCGGCGGGCATCGTCAGTGCTTCGACTTGACCTTGGCGCCGCCGACGCCGTAGCCGGCGGCCTTCATGACCGCGCCGACGATCACGCCGACGACGAGCAGGCCGGCCGACGCCCACACGAGCCACTGCGTCCCGAATCCCTCGGCGTCGAACCAGAACGCGAAGGTCCCGATCGTGAACGCCGCGAGGATGATGATGACGGCCGTCCACGCCGCCGGGGAGTTGCCGTGGCCGGGGTCGCCGTTCTCGTGGCCCATGTCGTCGGTCATGCCAGCGAGTCTATCGGTCGTCGGCCGTCGGATCGTCGCCCGCGCTCAGCGCGTCCCAGGCGTCCCTGGGGTCGGTGCCGCCCTCGCTGCGCTGCCGCTCGCCGAGCACGCGGCGCCGTCGCTGCGCCCAGAGGTACCAGGCGAGGAAGGCCGCGACGACGATCGGCGCCGCGATGACGAACCAGAGGTCCACGGGCCCGAGCCTAGTCGCACCGAAACGAGGGGATCCGGCGGCGCTAGGAGGAATCACGCCCCGAATGTCCTGCGTCCGCCGGATCCCCTAGGCTCCGGGACGGACGAGGGCGTTCGCGATCGCGATCGCCCGCAGCGGCGCCGCCGACTTGTTCACCGTCTCCTGGTGCTCGGTCGCCGGGTCCGAGTCGGCGACGAGGCCGGCGCCGGCCTGGACGGTCGCGACCCCGTCCCGGATCACGGCCGTGCGGATCGCGATCGCCAGGTCGGCGTCGCCCGCGAGGTCGAAGTAGCCGACGACGCCGCCGTAGACGCCGCGCGCGGCCGGCTCGAGCTCGTCGATGATCTCCAGCGCGCGCGGCTTGGGGGCGCCCGAGAGGGTGCCGGCGGGGAAGGTGGCGCGGAAGACGTCGATCGGCGTCGCGCCCTCGCGCATCGTCCCCTCGACCGTCGACACGATGTGCATGATGTGGCTGAACCGCTCGATGACCATGAACTCGGTCACCTCGACGCTGCCGGGGACGGCCTCCTTGGAGACGTCGTTCCGCGCCAGGTCGACGAGCATGAGGTGCTCGGCCCGCTCCTTCGGGTCGGCGAGCAGCTCCTCGCCGAGGGCCGCATCCGCCTCGGGGGTCTCGCCGCGGGGCCGGCTGCCCGCGATGGGGTGCATCGTGATGTGCCCGCCGGCGACCTTGACGAGCGCCTCGGGGCTGGAGCCGACGATCGCGTACGGCTCCCCGCGGGTGTCGGCGAGGCTCAGCAGGTACATGTAGGGGCTCGGGTTGAGGGCGCGCAGCACGCGGTAGACGTCGAGCGGCTCGGCGGCGCAGTCCGCGTCGAAGCGCTGCGAGATCACCACCTGGAACACGTCGCCGTCGCGCACGAACGCCTTCGAGCGGACGACCGCCGCCTCGAAGTCGGCCTGCGTGCCGCGGGGGCGGGCCGCGGGCGGGGTCGCGAGGTCGATCTGCGCGACGTCGGGGACGCCGGGCCTCGCCAGCGCGGCCTCCAGCCGGTCGAGCCGCGCCTGGGCGTCCGCCCAGAGCGCGTCGGGGTCGGCGGCGGGCCCGTCGTTCAGCACGCTCGCGATGAGGGTGACCGTGCCGGTGCGGTGGTCGAGCACGACGAGCTCGCTGACCAGCACGAAGGCCTGCCCGGGGACCGGGTGCTCCACCGGGGGGCGGTGCGGCAGGTGCTCGAGCTGGCGCACGGCGTCCCAGCCGATGAAGCCGACGAGGCCGCCCGTCAGCGGCGGATGGCCCTCGATGCGCGGCGTCGCCCAGCGCCGGTACAGCGCGTCGAGCGCCTCGAGCGGCGGCAGCGCCGCGGCCCCGCCGAGCGCGCGCTCCGCGTCGAGCACGCTCGCCTTCGACTCGTCGGGCAGCCAGGCGGTGACGTCCCCCTCCTGGGTGAGCACCCCGAAGCCGCCGACGCCGACGAAGGACCAGCGCGACCAGATGCCGCCCTGCTCCGCCGACTCGAGCAGGAAGGTGCCCGGCCGGCCGGCACCGAGCTTGCGGTAGATGCCGACCGGCGTCTCGGCGTCGGCGAAGCGCTCGCGGAGCACCGGGATCACCCGGTGGCCGGCGGCGAGGCGCTCGGCGAACTGCGCGCGGGTCGTCGTCTCAGCCATGGCCCATCACCGGGGTCAGCGGGTCGACGTCGAAGCAGGAGCGGGCACCCGTGTGGCAGGCCGGGCCGACCTGCTCGACCGTCACGAGCAGGGTGTCGCCGTCGCAGTCGAGCGCGGCCGCCCGGACGTACTGGACGTGCCCGGAGGTGTCGCCCTTCCGCCAGTACTCCTGGCGGCTGCGGCTCCAGTAGGTGACGCGGCCCTCGGTGAGCGTGCGGCGCAGCGCCTCGCGGTCCATGTAGCCGAGCATGAGCACCTCGCCCGTGCCCTCCGCCTGGATGATCGCCGGCAGCAGCCCGTCGTCCTTGAACACGGCGCGCTCGATGACCTCGTCGATGGCGCCCCTCGACTCGCCTGCGGCTCGCTCGGGGATCGAGGGGGTGCTCATGCCACGGCCTCCGTCCGGACGATGGCGCCGGCCGCGACGAGCTCCGACTTGACCTCCGCGACCGACAGGATCCCGTCGTGGAAGACGCTCGCGGCGAGCACCGCGTCGGCGCCCGCGGCGACCGCCGGCGGGAAGTGGTGGGCGGCGCCCGCCCCGCCGCTCGCGATGACCGGGACGCGGCTGACCGCGCGCATCGCGGCGATGAGCTCGAGGTCGAAGCCCTCCTTCGTGCCGTCCGCGTCGATCGAGTTCACCAGGAGCTCCCCCGCCCCGCGCTCGATCGCCTCCGTCGCCCAGGCGAGCGCGTCGAGCTCGGTCTCGCGGCGCCCGCCGTGCGTCGTCACCACGAAGCCGGACGGCGTGCGGGGGCTGCGCTTGACGTCGAGCGAGAGCACGAGCACCTGCGCGCCGAAGCGGTCGGCGATCTCGCCGATCAGCTCGGGACGCGCGATCGCGGCCGAGTTCACGCCGACCTTGTCCGCGCCGTGGCCCTGCAGCCGGGCGACGTCCTCGGCGCTGCGCACGCCGCCGCCGACGGTGAGCGGGATGAACACCTGCTCGGCCGTCCGCCGGACGACGTCGTGCATCGTCGAGCGGTCCTCGACCGTCGCCGAGACGTCGAGGAAGGTCAGCTCGTCGGCGCCCGCCTCGCCGTAGCGCCGGGCGAGCTCGACCGGATCGCCGGCGTCCCGCAGGCGCTCGAAGTTGACGCCCTTGACGACCCGGCCGGCCGACACGTCGAGGCACGGGATCACCCGGATCGACAGCGCCATCAGATCCTCGCCGCGTGGATCGCCGTCACCAGGATCGCCCGCGCGCCGACGGCGTAGAGCTCGTCCATGACGTGGTTCGTGTCGGCGCGCGGCACCATCGCGCGCACGGCGACCCAGTCCGGGTCGTGCAGCGGCGAGACGGTCGGCGACTCGATGCCCGGCGTGATCCGCGTCGCGGCCTCGAGCCGCGTCTTCTCCACGTCGTAGTCGACGAGGACGTACTGCCGCGCGACGAGCACGCCCCGCAGCCGGTGCAGCAGCGTCGGGATGCCGGGCAGCTCGGGGCTCGCCGAGACGAGCACCGCCTCGGACTCGAGGATCACCGGCCCGAAGATCTCCAGGCCCTGCGCGCGCAGCGTGCTGCCCGTGCTCACCACGTCGGCGACGGCGTCGGCGACGCCGAGCTTGACGCTCGACTCGACCGCGCCGTCGAGGCCGACCGTCGCGACGACGACGCCGTTGCGCGCGAGGAAGTCCTCGACGAGATTGACGTAGCTCGTCGCGACGCGGTGGCCCTCGAGGTCGCCCAGCTCGGAGAACGCCCCGGGCGGTCCCGCGAAGCGGAACGTCGAGTGCCCGAAGTCGAGCGCCGCGACCTCCTGCGCCGCGCTCCGCGAGTCGAGGAGCAGATCGCGGCCCGTGATGCCGACATCGAGCGCGCCCGAGCCGACGTAGGTCGCGATGTCGCGCGGTCGCAGATAGAAGAACTCGACGTCGTTGCGCTCGTCGAGGACGCTGAGCGCGCGCGGGTCGCGCCGCTGCGCGTAGCCGGCCTCGTGGAGCATCTCCACGGCCGTCTCGGAGAGCGAGCCCTTGTTGGGCACCGCGATTCTCAGCATGGTGGCTGCCTTCGGTCGGGGTCGGACGGGGACGGGGGCGACATCACAGATGTCGCCAGACGTCCTCCGGCTCGATCCCCTTCGCGAGCATGAGCACCTGCAGGTGGTACAGCAGCTGCGAGATCTCGAGCGCGGCCGCCTCCCGGGACTCGTGCTCGGCGGCCATCCAGACCTCGGCCGCCTCCTCGACGATCTTCTTGCCGATCGAGTGCACCCCGGCGTCGAGCAGCGCGACCGTGCCGGACCCCTCGGGGCGCGCGACGGCCTTCTCGCTCAGCTCCGCGTAGAGCGCGTCGAAGGTCTTCACGCCCTCAAGGCTACCGGTCAGTTCACGCCGAGCAGGTCGATCACGAAGATGAGCGTGCGGCCCGAGAGCCGGTGACCCGAGCCCGCCGGGCCGTAGGCGAGGTGCGGCGGGATGACGAGCCGGCGGCGGCCGCCGACGCGCATGCCGGGGATGCCCTCCTGCCAGCCCGCGATGAGGCCGGTGAGCGGGAACTCGATCGACTCGCCGCGGCTCCAGCTCGAGTCGAACTCGTCGCCGGACTCGAAGTCGACGCCGACGTAGTGCACCTCGACGCGGTCGCCCGGCTTCGCCTCCGCGCCGTCGCCCACCTCGACGTCGGCGACGACGAGGTCCACGGGCGCGGGGCCCTCGATGAGGTCGATCTCGGGCTTGGTCTTGTCGGTCATGGTCGTCAAGCCTAGGGCGTGCCTCCGGAGTCCGTGACGAGCCTGGCATTCTCCTGGGCGAGTGCGCGGTGCGCTTGCCATCCGCCCGGATTCTCGGAACCGTGGCCGGCCTGAACAGCGAAACCGCTCACGAGAGGGAGTGACCCATGCTCACGCTCACCGACAACGCCCGCGTCGCGATCGGCACCATGCTCGCCGAGGCGCCGGGCTCCGACTCCTCCGGCCTGCGCATCGCGGCGATGGACGACGCGCCGGGCTCCGTCGGGCTCAGCATCGTCGAGACGCCGTCCGAGGGCGACACCGTGATCGACCAGCCCGGCGCGAGGGTGTTCCTCGAGTCGAGCGCGGCGGCGGTGCTCGACCGGATGGTGCTCGACGCCCGCCCCGGCGATGCCGGCGCGGTCGAGTTCCGGCTCGGGCCGCAGTAGCGGCAAGGCCCGCTCAGCCGGGCTTCGCGGCGCGCAGCGTCGCCGTCTGCCCGTCGGGGCCGGTGCGGTAGCCGGCGGTCAGCCCGGCCGCGCGCGCGATGGCGGCCGCGGCGGCCGCCTGGTCGCGGTGCAGCTCGAGGAGCAGCACGCCGCCGGGCGCGAGCCACCCGCCCGCCTCCGCGAGCAGCGTCCGCGCCGCGGCGAGGCCGTCGGGACCGGCGAGCAGCGCCGCGGCCGGCTCGTGGGCGCGCAGGTCGCGCGGGATGAGGTGCGCCTCGCCCTCCGGCACGTACGGCGGCACGGCGGCGAGCACGTCGATCCGCGACCGCAGCTTCGCCGGGAGCCCGGCGAGGACGTCCGCGCGGTGCACCCGTCCCGGCGCGGGCAGGTTCCGGCGGGCGTGGCGGATCGCGGCCGGGTCGCGCTCGGCCGCGTGCACCTCGGCGCCGGGCGCCGCGGCGGCGACGCTCGCGGCGATCGGCGCGACGCCCGCGTATGCCTCGACGACGAGGGGGTGGGATCGCTCGCGCGCCGCCCGGACCGCGGCCCGGGCGAGCAGCAGGGAACGCGGCCGCGGGATGAACGCCCCCGGGCCGACCGAGAGCCGCAGCCGCCCGAACCGGACCCAGCCGACCAGGTGCTCGAGCGGCTCGCCCTCGATCCGCCGGCGGGTCAGCGCCTCGAGGCGGCCGCCGTTGCGGGCGGCCTCGACGAGGATCGCCGCCTCGTCCTCCGCGTAGACGCAGCCCGCGGCGCGCAGCCGCTCGACGAGCCCCGCGGGCGGCCGGACGCCGTCAATGGGCGTGCGCCCCCGCGATGCGCCGGAGCTCGTCGATCTCCGCCGCGGGCGACTCGGCGCGGAAGACGGCGGAGCCGGCGACGAAGGTGTCCGCCCCGCTCTCCGCCGCGATCGCGATGGTGTCGCGGGTCACGCCGCCGTCGACCTGGAGCCAGACATCGAGGCCCGCGCCGACGAGCGCGCGCCGGACGGCGGCGACCTTGGGCATCGTCTCCGCCAGGAACGACTGGCCGCCGAAGCCCGGCTCGACCGTCATCACCAGGAGCTGGTCGAACTCCGGCAGCAGGTCGAGGTAGGGCTCGACCGGGGTGCCGGGCTTGATCGCGAGCCCCGCGCGGGACCCCGCGGACCGCAGCGCCCGGGCGAGCCCCGTTACGTCGTTCCCGGACCGCTCGGCCGCCTCGACGTGGAAGGTGACCGAGGCGGCGCCGAGCTCGGCGTAGCCGGGCGCCCAGCGCCCGGGGTCGTCAATCATCAGGTGCACGTCGAGCGGGATCGGGCTCGTCGCGGCGATCCGCTCGACCATCTGCGGGCCGAACGTCAGGTTGGGGACGAAGTGGTTGTCCATCACGTCCACGTGGACGAGGTCGGCGTTCGCGATGCGCGCGAGCTCGTCGGCCATCCGGGCGAAGTCGGCGGCGAGGATCGAGGGGTTGATCCGCACCGGCATGCCTCCGAGACTACCGGCCTCGGGCGCGCGGCTACGCTGGTCCGATGCCTCCTGCCGACTGGACCCCGCACCGCCGGGACGACGGCGAGCTCCTCGGCTGGATCCGGCCTGTCGGCGCGCTGTGGGTCGCGGTCGACCGGCTCGGCCGCGACCTGACCGACGGCATCGACTGGCTCGAGGCGGAGGCCGCGCTCGAGGCCCGCGGGCTCGGCTGGCTCGCCGGCCGCTGGACGCTCGACGGCGCGCCCGTGCGGATCGCCGAGCTCAGCGACACCCGCATCGTGGTGGTGCCCGACGCCTATGGCGCCGCCTCGGCCGTCGGCTCGAGGCCGGCGCGGATCGAGCTGCCTTGGCCGGCGCCGGACGGGCTCAGGAGCGCTCCAGCAGCTGGATGAACATCCCGTCCGTGCCGTGGCGGTGCGGCCAGAGCTGCACGTGCGGGCCCGGGCCGAGGTCGAGCCGGTCGAGCGAGATCCCGCGGAGGACCCGCTGCGTGTCGAGCGCGCGGAGACCAGGGTGGCGGCGCAGCGCGCTCGAGACGACGGCGCGGGTCTCGGCCGCGTGCGGCGAGCAGGTGACGTAGGCGATCAGCCCACCGGGGCGGACCGCGGCGATCGCCGAGTCGAGGAGCCGCGACTGCAGCTGGCCGAGCCCCGGGACGTCGCCCGGCTGCTTGCGCCAGCGCGCCTCGGGACGCCGGCGCAGCGCGCCGAGCCCGGTGCAGGGGGCGTCGAGGAGGATCCGGTCGAAGGCGCCGGGCTCGCGCGCGCCGAACGTCGTGCCGTCGGACTCGACGACCCGCACCGCCTCGCCGAGGGGCGAGAGCGCCCGGCGGACCAGGCCCACGCGGGCGGGCACCAGCTCGTTGGCGGTGAGCGCCGCGCCGCCGGCCGCGGCCTCCGCCGCGAGCAGCGCCGCCTTGCCGCCGGGCCCCGCGCAGAGGTCGAGCCAGCGCTCCCCCGACTCGATCGGCCGGGCGCGCGAGAGGGCGAGCGCGGCGAGCTGCGAGCCCTCGTCCTGGACCCGGGCGCGGCCGGCGGCGACCGCCGGGAGCCGGGTCGGGTCGCCGCCGCCGGCGACCGCCGCGACGGGCGAGTGCGCCCCCCGCCGCGCGCCGGCCTCGACGAGCGCGTCGACCGTGGAGAGGCCGGGCAGCGCCGCGAGGGAGACGGCCGGGGCGACGTTGTCGGCGGCGAGCGCGGCCTCGAGCTCCGCCTCCCGGCCCTCCGCGACGAGGACCTGCCGCAGCGCCCGGACGACCCAGACCGGGTGCGAGTGCCGGACGGCGAGCGCCTCCTCGCCCGAGCGCGCGGTCGCGACGGCGCGCTCGATCCACTCCTCGGGCTCGGTGCGGGCGACGGCGCGGAGCACGCCGTTCACGAACCCCCTCGCCGAGGCCTTGCGGACCAGGTCGACGGTCTCGCCGACCGCCGCGTGCGCCGGGATGCGCATGGCGAGAAGCTGATGGACGCCGAGCCGCAGGATGTCGAGGGAGGCGGCGTCGATCGCGGCGACCGGACGCCCCGCCGCGAGGGCGATGACGGCGTCGTACAGCCCGCGACGGCGCAGCGTGCCGTAGGCGAGCTCGGTCGCGAGCCCGGCGTCGCGCTCGTCGAGGCCCGCCGCGGCGATCCGCGCCGGCAGCAGCAGGTTGGCGTACGCGTCGCTTGACTCGACGGCCCGCAGGACGTCGAGCGCGACGCCGCGCGGGTCAGCCACCGAGCACCGTCGGCGCCTCGCGCGGTCGCCCGCGATACCAGTCGCCCGCGGCCATCTGCGGGCGGCCGAACGGCGTCACGCGCAGCAGCTCGATGAGGCCGTCGCCGGTCCCGACCAGCACCCGGCGGTCGTACATCTCGACCCGCCCGGGGCCGAGCGGCAGGGTGTCGTGCGCGGGGATCGCCTCGAGCACCTTGAACCGCTGCCCCTCGAGCGTCGTCGAGGCGCCCGGCTCGGGCGTCACCGCCCGGATCCGCCGGTCGAGCTCGGCGGCGGACCGACTCCAGTCGAGCGCGCCGTCGCGATGCGTCAGCTTCCCCGCGAGCGTCGGCTCGCCGGTCTGCGGCTCGCCGACGGCCGTGCCGGAGGCGAGCGCGTCGACCACGCCGGCGAGCACGTCCGCGCCGATCCCGGCGAGCCGGTCGAGCAGCCCGCCGGCGGTCTGGAACCGGCCGATCGGCTCCGCGAGGCGCGCGTACACCGGCCCTGCGTCGAGCTCGGGCACCAGCTGGAAGACGGAGACGCCCGTCTCGCGGTCGCCCGCGAGGATCGCGTGCTGGACCGGCGCCGCGCCCCGCCAGCGCGGCAGCAGCGAGAAGTGCAGGTTGATCCAGCCGAGCCGCGGCGCCGAGAGCAGCGGCTCGCGCACCAGTCCCCCGTAAGCGACGATGACGCCGAGGTCGGGTGCCGCGGCGAGGATCGCCGCCGTCGCGGCCTCGTCGAGCCGATCCGCCCTGACGACCGGGAGGCCGGCCTCCGCGGCGCGCGCCGCCACGGGGGTCGGCGTCAGCGTGCCCTTGCGGCCGAAGGGCGAGTCCTCCCGCGTCACGACGGCGACGAGCTCGTGCCGGGACGCCAGGAGCGCGTCGAGCGAGGGCACGGCGACCGCCGGGCTCCCGGCGAACGCGATGCGCAGGGCGGGCGGGGCGGTCACCCCTCCATTCTCCCGGCTCGTCGCCGCGCGCCGCCCAGGCGCTCCTGGACGAAGGGCTCCGGGTCGTCCATCCGCACCCGCAGGCCCACGGCGCGCGGCGGATGCGCCTTCGCGGCGGAGCGGCGGCCGGAGGCGTGCCGGAGCACCTCGGTGCGCAGCGCCGCGGCGACCTCCGCGCCGCGCCGGTAGTCGAAGCGCACCACCGTGCGGATCGTCCCCGGCTCCTCCGAGATCGGCCCGATGACATCGGCCGGCTCGATGCCGGCCGCGGCGACCGCCGCGTCGACGGCCTCGGGCGCGCCGATCAGGGTCGCGGTGCGCACGGCGGGCGGCAGCCGCAGCTCCTGGCGCTCCGCGAGCTCCGCGGCGACGACGTCCGCCTGCCGCCACTGCGCGAGCGCCGTCGCGATGGCGCCGCCGACGCCGACGAGGTACACGGGCGCGCCGGGCGCGGCGAGCGCGATCGCGTTCGACCAGGTGCGCAGCGCGTCCTCGACGACGCGCATCGACTCGCGGGCGAGCATCCGCTCCCCGTCGAGCAGCAGCACGGCGCGGTAGCCGCCGGCGACGACGGGCTCGGCGCCGCGGGTCGCGATGACGAGCGCGGGCTCCTCCGCGGCGACCGTCAGGACGCGGTGCGCGCCGTCCGAGACGACGACCCTCGCCTGCGGGAACGCCTTGCCGAGCTCGGCGGCGGTCCGGGCGCTCCCCACGGCGCTCTCGTCGCCGGGGCGGGCGACCTGGACGAGCACCGGCCCGACCGTGACCGCGTCCGCGGCGGCGCGCCATGCCGCCGGAGGGATCCGCGCGTGCTCGGCCAGCCGATCCCCGGCTCGCTGCAGCGCCGTCGGGACGACGCGCGGCGTCGGCCGGCGCGAGAAGGCGACGCGCTCGCACCAGCCGATCTCGGCGAGGCGCTCCGCCTCCGCGCTCGGGCTGTGCGCGAGCAGCACGAGCGCCGCGCCGCTCAGCTCCTGCCGGACGAGCGCGGCGTCGCGGGCGTGCACGCCCGGCGCGAGCGGCTCCTGGTACGCGGTGTGGCCGTCGTCCCAGATCGCGATGAGGCCGAGCCGCCGCGCCGGCGCGTAGACGACGGAGCGCGTGCCGATGATCGCGAGACCGGGCCGCGAGCCCGCGGCGAGGAAGGAGCGGTAGCGGGCGGCCGCGGGCTGCTCGGCGTCGAGCCGGACGACCCGGTCCGCGCCGATCGCCTCGCCGATCGTCGACTGCAGCCGGTCGAGGTCGTGGTGGTCGGGCGCGGCGACGATCGCGCTGCGGCCGCCGCCGACGACGGACGCCACCAGGGCGGTGAGGGTCGACACCCAGGCGTCCGGCTCCGGGATCGCCTGGACGATGAGGCGTCGGCCGGCGTCGACGGCCTCGGCAAGCGCGTCGGGGTAGCCGGGGATCTCGGGGGGTGGCTTCGAGACGCCGCGTCGCGGCTCCTCACCCAGCGGCTCCTCGACGGGCGGCTGGGCGGCCTGCAGCCAGGCCTGCTCGACCCGGGCCTGGCGCCTCGGGATCGCCAGCCGCAGCACGTCGGCGGCGACGCCGGCCGCACGGTCGGCGACCCGCCGCGCGAGCGCCCACACCTCCGGGGAGAGCGCCGGGACGGGCGAGACGACCGCCTCGACCTCGGCGAGGGCGCCCTCGAAGGAGGACTCCTCCGCGAGCTCGACGACGAAGCCGTCCATGACGCGCCGCGCCGCCCGCACCGGCACGCGCACCCGCACCCCGGGCGACACCGCGGCGGCGAGGCCCGGCGGGATCGCGTAGTCGAACAGCCGGTCGAGCTGCGGCAGCGGCGAGTCGAGGACGACGCGCGCGATGCCGCCCATCGGAGGGCTACAGACCCGCGGCGGCCCGCAGCTCGTCGACGCGGTCCGTCCGCTCCCAGGTGAAGCCCGGCAGCTCGCGGCCGAAGTGGCCGTAGGCCGCCGTGGCCTGGTAGGAGACGACGTCGCGGTCGCGCAGCTGCAGGTCGCGCTCGATCGCCTTGGGGCGCAGATCGAAGACCTCGCGGATCGCGCTCGTGATGGTCTCGAGCGGCACCTGCTCGGTCCCGAACGCCTCGACGTAGAGGCCGACGGGCGCCGCGACGCCGATCGCGTAGGCGACCTGCACCTCGAGCCGCTCGGCCAGGCCCGCGGCGACCGCGTTCTTCGCCACCCAGCGCAGCGCGTACGCCGCGGAGCGGTCGACCTTCGACGGGTCCTTGCCGCTGAAGGCGCCGCCGCCGTGCCGGGCCGCGCCGCCGTAGGTGTCGACGATGATCTTGCGGCCGGTGAGGCCCGCGTCGCCGTGCGGGCCGCCGATCTCGAACTTGCCGGTCGGGTTGATGAGGATCTTCGCCTCCGCCGAGGGCAGGTCGACGAGCTCGAGCGTCGGGCGGATGATGACGTGCTCGACCGCGTCGCGGAGGTCGTCGAGCGAGATCGACGGCGCGTGCTGCGTCGAGATGACGACCGTGTCGACCGAGGCGGGCCGCGTGCCGTCGTAGCCGATCGTCACCTGCGTCTTGCCGTCGGGGCGCAGCCAGTCGAGCTCGCCGCGCTTGCGGACGTCCGTGAGCCGCTCCGAGAGGCGGTGGGCGAGCCAGATCGGCAGCGGCATCAGGACGTCGGTCTCGTTCGTCGCGTAGCCGAACATGATGCCCTGGTCGCCGGCCCCCTGGCTGTCGAGGTCGTCCGTGCCGCCCTGCTCCCGGTTCTCGATCGCGTTGTCCACACCCTGCGCGATGTCGGGCGACTGGCCGCCGATCGACACCTCGACGCCGCAGGCGCGGCCGTCGAACCAGACGTCCGAGGAGTCGTAGCCGATGCCGAGGATCGTGTCGCGCACGATGCGGTTGATGTCGGAGTAGCCGCTCGTCGTGACCTCGCCCGCGACATGCACGAGCCCGGTCGTCGTCATCGTCTCGACGGCGACCCGCGCGCGGGGGTCCTGCCGCAGCATGTCGTCGAGGATGGCGTCCGAGATCTGGTCGCACATCTTGTCGGGGTGCCCCTCGGTGACGGACTCCGAGGTGAACAGCCTGAGATCACTCACGTGGTTGACTTCCTAACGGTCTGGACAACGTCAAGCACCCTACCGGCGACCGCGGACTTCGACCCCTGTGCGTCGTCACGTGTCGCGCCGGCGGCGTCGACGACGAGCACGCGATTGGGCGCCTCGGCGCCGAAGCCCTGGTCCCAGCCGACCCGGTTGACGACGAGCAGGTCGACGCCCTTGCGCGCCGCCTTCGCCCTGGCGAGCTCCACGAGGGCCGCCGGGTCCTCCTCGGTCTCCGCCGCGAAGCCGACGAAGAGCTGCCCGGGCCGGCGCGCCTCGGTGAGCTCGGCGAGGATGTCGGGGTTGCGGACGAGCGCGAGGGCGAGCTCGTCGCCCTGCGCGTCCTTCTTGATCTTGGTCGGCGACACCCGCTGGGGACGGTAGTCGGCGACGGCCGCGGCCATCACGACGACGTCCGCCTTCGCCGACTCGGTGAGCATCGCGATCCGCAGCTCCTCGGCGGTGCCCGCCTCGACGACGCGCACGCCCCGCGGCGGCTCGACCTCGAGGTGGGCCGCGACGAGCGTGACCTCGGCGCCGCGCGACCGCGCGGCCGCCGCGATCTCGATGCCCTGGCGCCCGCTCGAGCGGTTGCCGATGTAGCGGACGGGGTCGATCGGCTCGCGGGTGCCGCCCGCCGAGACGACGAGGCGCACGCCGGCGAGGTCGCGCGGGCCGGCCGCGGCGAGGGCCGCGGCGACGATGTCGGCCGGCTCGCTCATCCGGCCCGGGCCGGAGTCCCGCCCGGTGAGCGGGCCGGACTCGGGCCCGACGATCGTGACGCCTCGCTCGCGCAGCAGCGCGACGTTCGCCTGCGTCGCCGGGTGGCGCCACATCTCGCTGTGCATGGCCGGCGCGACGACGAGGGGCGCCGTGCTCGCCAGGATCGCGTTGCCGAGCAGGTCGTCCGCGGCGCCCGTCGCGAGCTTCGCGATCGTGTTCGCCGTCGCCGGCGCGACGACGATGACGTCCGCGGCCTGGCCGATCGCGACGTGCCGCACCTCGGCGACGCCCTCGTAGAGGTCGGTGTGCACGGGGTTGCGGCTGATCGCCTCGAGCGTCGGGCGCCCGACGAAGCGCAGGGCGTTCTCCGTCGCGACGACGTGCGTGTCGTGCCCGGCGAGCACCAGCTCGCGCACCACCGCGACCGCCTTGTAGGCCGCGATGCCGCCGGTGATGCCGACGACGACGTTCAGGCGCTGCGGCATCGGCCGACGGATCTCGACAGGCTCAATCGGCGCGCGTGCTACTCGGCGGCGCCGCGCTTGAGCTCGAGCTTGTCCTCGTTGATCTCGTGGAGCGCGACGGAGAGCGGCTTGTCGTCGATCGACGAGTCGACGAGCGGCCCGACGTTGTCGAACATGCTGCCGGCCTGCAGGTCCGAGTAGTAGCTGTTGATCTGCCGGGCTCGCTTCGAGGCGAAGATCACGAGCTGGTACTTCGAGTCGACCCGGGAGAGCAGGTCGTCGATCGGGGGGTCGATGATGCCGGCGGTCTTGTCAGCCATTCGGGTCACGCTCTCTTCAGGTCCGGGTGCCTCGGGGCACGCCCATCAATTCTACGACCTCGCGGCTGGCGGTCACGATGTCGCGGTTGACGACGACCGCGTCGAACTCGCCCTGGGCCGCGAGCTCCACCCGCGCCGTGGCGAGCCGGCTCCGCTGCTCCTCGGGATCCTCCGTGCCGCGTCCGGTGAGCCGCTGCACGAGATCCTCCCAGCTCGGCGGCGCGAGGAAGACGAGCGTCGCCTCGGGCACCTTGGCGCGCACGGTGCGCGCGCCCGCGAGGTCGATCTCGAGCAGCACCCGCTGACCCGCCTCGATCGCCTCGAAGACGGGGCGGCTCGGCGTCCCGTAGCGGTTCGAGTTGTGCACGATCGCCCATTCGAGCAGCTCGTCCTCGGCGATCAGCCGGTCGAACTCCTCGTCGGAGACGAAGTGGTAGTGCACGCCGTCCACCTCGCCGGGGCGCGGCTTGCGGGTCGTCGCGCTGACGCTGAAGTGCACCTGCGGGTAGGACTCGCGGATGAAGCCGGAGAGCGTGCTCTTGCCGACCGCGGTCGGGCCGCTGAGCACGAAGAGGGCGTTCCCGGGCCTGGTCTGGCGGGTGCGCAGGAAGCCGCGCAGCCTCGGGCGCTGCCGGGCGCCGAGCCCGCCGACCCGCTTGCGCTCCGAGATGCCGAGCTCGTCGAGGAAGCGCTGGGCGCGGACCCGGCCGATGCCGGGGATGCTGGTGAGGAGGTCGGTGACCCGAAGGCTCGCCTCCGGGCCGTGCGGCTCCCGCCACGCGGTCTCGACGACGTCGAGCGCCGAGCGCTCGCCGGACTCGATGGCCTGCTTGACCGCCGCCCGAGCGCGCCGGGCGGCGACGGCCGCCCGCGAGGCCGCGGCTCGGTCGGTGTCCGGCGGCGGCGCGACCCGCGGGGTCACGCCGCGACCCCCGCGGCGAGCTCGTCGGCGAGCTCGCGCAGCCGGGCGGCGAGGCGACCGGGGCCGACGGCGAGCGCGTCGCGCGAGACGCTCGCGACGACGCGCCCCGCCGCGTCGCCGTACGTCGCGCGGGCATCGGCCAGCCTCGCGCCCTGCGCGCCGAAGCCGGGGCCGAGGATCGGGGTGTCCGGCGCCGACGCGAGGTCGATCCCGAAGTCGGCGAGCCGGTTCGTCGCGCCGAGGACGACGCCGAACGGTCCGAGACCGGTCCCCGCGGCCGCGTTGCGCGTCTGCATGTCCAGCAGTATCTCAGCCGAGACGGTCCGGCCGCTCGGCAGCACCGCGGTCTGGATGGACGCCGACTGCGGGTTCGAGGTCGCGCTCAGCACGAAGACGCCCTTGCCGTGCGCGAGGGCGAGCTCGAACGCCCGGGCGAGCACCCCCGTGCCCTGGAACGGGTTCGCCGTCATCGCGTCCGCCTCGAGCGGCGAGCCGGGCGCGAGCCAGGACTCGGCGTAGGCGTCGAAGGTGGTGCCCATGTCGCCGCGCTTGGCGTCGGCGATGACGAGCAGGCCCGCCCCGCGCGCCGCGGCGATCGTGGCCTCGAGCGCCGCGTAGCCGCCCGCGCCGTGCCGTTCGAAGAACGCGACCTGCGGCTTGACGACGCCGACCGCGCCCGCCGCCGCGTCGACGGCGCGCAGGCCGAACTCGCGGACGCCCGCCGCGGAGTCCTCGAGCCCCCACTCGGCGAGCAGCGGCGCGTGGGGGTCGATGCCGAGGCAGAGGCCGCCGCCGGTGTCGAGGACCGCCGCGAGGCGGGCGCCGAAGGACGGGCCGGGCGTCACGACACGGCCTCGACGGCGGGCCGGTCCGTCGACTCCCGGCGCGCCTGGTACTCCTGCAGCGAGGTGACCGTGAGCCCGTCGCGGCTCGCCTCGATCGACGCGACCGCGGCGGCGAGCGCCGACATGGTGGTGAAGAGCGCCTTGTCGTTCGCGACCGTCGCCATCCGGATCTCGACGCCGTCCGCCCGCGCCGAGCTGCCGGAGGGCGTGTTGACGACCACGTCGACCTCGCCCTCGTTGATCAGGTCGACGATCGTCCGGAGTCCCGGCCGCACGCGCGCCTCGGAGGCCTTGCGCACGATCTCCGCCTCGATGCCGTTGCGCGCGAGCACCTCGGCCGTGCCCTGGGTGGCGAGCAGCCGGAAGCCGAGCCTCGCCAGGCGCAGGGCCGGGAGCACGATCGCGCGCTTGTCCGAGTCCGAGACCGAGACGAACGCCGTGCCGCCGTCCGGCAGGCCGCCGTAGGCCGCGTCCTGCGACTTCGCGAAGGCGCGCGGGAAGGTCGCGTCGATGCCCATCACCTCGCCGGTCGAGCGCATCTCCGGCCCGAGCAGCGAGTCGACGACCTTGCCCTCCGGCGTCCGGAACCGCTTGAACGGCAGCACCGCCTCCTTGACGGCGACCGGCGCGTCCAGCGGGACGTGCGTGCCGTCGCGCTCCGGCAGCATCCCGGTCTCGACGAGCTCGTCGACGGTGCGGCCGACCATGACGAGCGAGGCGGCCTTCGCGAGCGGGATGCCGAGCGCCTTCGAGACGAACGGGACGGTGCGGCTCGCGCGCGGGTTCGCCTCGAGGACGTACAGGGAGCCCTGCGCGATCGCGTACTGGACGTTGATGAGCCCCTGCACCCCGACCCCGCGCGCGATCGCGAGCGTCGCCGCCCGCACCCGCTCGAGCACGTCGTGGCCGAGCGTCGTCGGCGGCAGCGTGCAGGCGGAGTCGCCCGAGTGGATGCCCGCCATCTCGATGTGCTCCATGATGCCGCCGACGTAGAGCCGCCGGCCGTCGTAGAGCGCGTCGACGTCGATCTCGACCGCGTCGTCGAGGAAGCGGTCGACGAGCAGCGGCGCCCCGGGCGCGATGATCGCCTGGTCCCGCACCCGATCGAAGTAGTCGACGAGCTGGGCGGTGTCGTAGACGATCTCCATGCCGCGGCCGCCGAGCACGTAGCTCGGGCGGACCAGCACCGGGTAGCCGATGCCCTCGGCCACCTCGATCGCCGTCTCGAGGCTCACGGCGGTGCCGTTCCGCGGCGCCTGCAGGCCCGCGCGCTCGAGGATCTCGGCGAAGCGCCCCCGCTCCTCGGCGAGGTCGATCGCCTCCGGGCTCGTGCCCAGGATCGGCACGCCGGCGTCCTTGAGCCCCTGGGCGAGCCCGAGCGCGGTCTGGCCGCCGAGCTGCACGATCGCGCCGACGAGCTCGCCCGACTGCGACTCGGCGTGGATCACCTCCAGGACATCCTCGAGGGTGAGCGGCTCGAAGTAGAGGCGATCCGAGGTGTCGTAGTCGGTCGAGACGGTCTCCGGGTTGCAGTTGACCATGATCGTCTCGAAGCCCGCCTCGGCGAGGACGAAGCTCGCGTGGACGCAGGAGTAGTCGAACTCGATGCCCTGGCCGATCCGGTTCGGACCGGAGCCGACGATGACGACCTTCCTGCGGTCCGAGGGGGCGACCTCGGTCTCCCGGTCGTAGGAGGAGTAGTGGTACGGCGTGAGCGCCGGGAACTCCCCCGCGCAGGTGTCGACGGTCTTGTAGACCGGCCGGATGCCCAGGCCCCAGCGCTCGGCGCGCACCTCGGCCTCGGTCGTGCCGCGGAGCTCGGCGAGCTGCGCGTCGGAGAAGCCGTGGTTCTTCGCGTGCCGGATGAGCGCGGCGTCGAGGGCCGGGGCCGTGGCGACCTCGGCGGCCACCTCGTTGATGAGCGCGATCTGGTCGAGGAACCAGGGGTCTATGCCGGTCGCGGCATAGAGGTCCTCGACGCTCGCGCCGGCGCGGAGCGCCTGCTGCACGGTGACGATCCGGCCGTCGGTCGGCGTCGCGGCGAGGCGGGTGAGCAGCGCCGCGTCGCCCGGCTCGTCGCGCCAGTGGAACGAGCTGCCGCGCTTCTCGAGCGAGCGCAGCGACTTCTGCAGCGCCGTCGCGTAGTTGCGGCCGATCGCCATCGCCTCGCCGACCGACTTCATGGTCGTCGTGAGCCGGGCGTCGGCGGCCGGGAACTTCTCGAAGGCGAAGCGCGGCGCCTTGACGACGACGTAGTCGAGCGTCGGCTCGAAGCTCGCCGGCGTGACCCTCGTGATGTCGTTCGGGATCTCGTCGAGCCGGTAGCCGATCGCGAGCTTCGCCGCGATCTTCGCGATCGGGAAGCCGGTCGCCTTGCTGGCGAGCGCGGAGGAGCGCGAGACGCGCGGGTTCATCTCGATGACGATGACGCGGCCGGTCTCCGGGTGGACGGCGAACTGGATGTTGCAGCCGCCCGTGTCGACGCCGACCGCGCGGATGATGTCGATCGCGATGTCGCGCAGCCGCTGATACTCGCGGTCGGTGAGCGTGAGCGCCGGGGCGACCGTGATCGAGTCGCCGGTGTGGACGCCGACCGGGTCGACGTTCTCGATCGAGCAGACGACGACGCAGTTGTCCGCGCGGTCGCGCATCAGCTCGAGCTCGTACTCCTTCCAGCCGAGGATCGACTCCTCGAGCAGCACCTCGGTCGTCGGCGACTGGTGGAGGCCGTCGGCGACCATCCGCTCGAACTCCTCCTCGGTGTAGGCGAAGCCCGAGCCGAGGCCGCCCATCGTGAAGGAGGGCCGGACCACGAGCGGCAGGCCGAGGTCCGCCATCGCGGCGCGCGCCTCGACCATGTCGTGCACGACGAAGGAGCGGGCGACGTCGGCGCCGGCCTCGATCACCAGGTCCTTGAACAGCTGTCGGTCCTCGCCCTTGCGGATCGCGTCGACGTTCGCGCCGATCAGCTCGACGCCGTGGCGCTCGAGGATGCCGGCCTCGTGGAGCGCGATCGCGGCGTTGAGCGCCGTCTGCCCGCCGAGCGTCGGCAGGATCGCGTCCGGGCGCTCCTTGGCGATGATCGCCTCGATCACCTCCGAGTTGATCGGCTCGACGTAGGTCGCGTCGGCGAAGCCGGGATCGGTCATGATCGTCGCCGGGTTCGAGTTGACGAGGATGACGCGGACGCCCTCCTCGCGCAGCACGCGGCAGGCCTGGGTCCCGGAGTAGTCGAACTCGGCCGCCTGGCCGATGACGATCGGGCCCGAGCCGATGACGAGGACGGAGCGGATGTCGGGGCGCTTAGGCAAGATGGTCCTTCACCAGCGAAGCAAAACGATCGAAGAGGTAGTTGGCGTCGTGCGGGCCCGCCGCCGCCTCGGGGTGGTACTGGACCGAGAACGCCGGGATGTCGAGCGCGCGCAGGCCCTCGACGACCCGGTCGTTGAGGCCGACGTGGCTCACCTCGA
>Ga0182737_1000621_pt1 | contig 46311 bp, 38 predicted proteins | sample eDN5th30CBELigOP_FD_128878 | JGI IMG/M metagenome (GOLD analysis project Ga0182737, IMG submission 128878) | Enriched Organic Plus compost microbial communities from Emeryville, California, USA - eDNA 5th pass 30_C BE-Lig OP (version 2) (version 2) ...
GCCGCTCTCCGCAAGAACCTTCGTGATCGCAGCGGTCAGTGACGTCTTGCCGTGGTCAACGTGGCCGATCGTGCCAATGTTGCAGTGCGGCTTCGTCCGCGAAAATTTCTCTTTGGCCATCTTGCTTTCCTGTTACGGGAAACATTCCCGACAACTGTGCCCCGGGAGCATCGCCGCGCCCGTCCCCGGCAGGTTTTTGCCGCCGGGGGCTGCGACGCGCGCTTCCCTAGCAAATTCCGGGTGTGGTTTGCAAAATCAAACTTGCGCGGACATGCAGTCGATGCGCTTTCTTTTCAAGACCCAACCGGCGCAAAGCTTGCCGGCGAACGCGACGTTCACAAGGAAAGTGTTCCAGCGCGCCGTGACGCCGACGTCATGAGGGGTGTTTTAAAGAAAATGTCCGGGAGTGGAGCGGGTGAAGGGAATCGAACCCTCGTATTCAGCTTGGAAGGCTGCTGCTCTACCATTGAGCTACACCCGCGCGCCGGTGGCGAATATGACCGTGCCAGCCCCGGTCCGCCGGGATTATGCCCTGGATATGTGCTGACGCAAGAAACTATTCCGGAGCCGATGGTGGAGGGAGTTGGATTCGAACCAACGTAGGCGTAGCCAACGGATTTACAGTCCGTCCCCTTTAACCACTCGGGCATCCCTCCTCATCGTCCGGAATGTCCGCGGGGTGCTCGCCAGCACCCCGGGTCCGCCGCCGCCAGCGAAGCGCCGCAGCAACGTGGCGCTCTTATGCGGAGAGCAGCCGACGCTGTCAACGCCCCCGGTCGCGCAAATTGTCAGGACATGTGGATTACCGCCCGGCGCGGCCCGCCGCGGCGCCAGCGCCAGAGGTCGACAACCGGTTGCAAAGCGTGCAGAACAGCCGCGTTATTCAGGCTTTCACCCGCCATGTGCGGCAGGCGTTCCGTGGCGCCGCGAAGGCCATTCCCTGGAAAACGCCCATGTCCGTCAACAGGCCGCCCCCCCATCGTCGCAACCAGGCCCCCGGTGGCCCCAGGCGCCGCCCGGATCATGCCCGGCGCGAAGCAGCCCGGGCGGAATGGAAGGCCAACCGGCCAGAGCACGCGGACGACACGGTGGTGCTGTACGGCTGGCGGCCCGTCGCGGAAGCAATCGCCAACAGCAACCGCGCCTTCCTGCGCCTGCTGGTGACCGAGAACGCCCAGCGCCGCCTACAGGAGGCGGGCCTTGTCCCGGCCATAACCGCCGAGGTTGTCCGGCCTGAACAGATCGACCGCCTGGTGGGGCCGGATGCGGTGCACCAGGGATTATACGCCGAGGTTGAGCCGCTCGACGCCCCTACCCTCGAATCGATGCCGCAGGATGGCGTCTTCCTCGTGCTCGACCAGATCACCGATCCCCATAACGTCGGCGCCATCGTGCGCACGGCGGCGGCGTTCGGCGTCAGCGCCATCATCACCACCGCGCGGCACAGCCCCGCCGCCACCGGCGTGCTCGCCAAATCGGCTTCGGGCGGACTGGAATACGTGCCGATCGTCACCGTGCGCAATCTGGCTGGCGCCCTGCAAACCATGGGCGAGCGCGGGGTGATGTGCATCGGCCTTGATTCGGAGGGCGAGTCGGTTCTCGAGGACGTGCCCATGCGCCGCCCGCTCGCCCTGGTGCTGGGCGCGGAAGGCAAGGGCCTGCGCCAGCTGACGCGCCAGCGGTGTCAGGCCCTTGCGCGCCTCGACATGCCAGGACGCATCAAAAGCCTCAATGTCTCCAACGCCGCGGCCATCTCACTTTACGCGGTGGCGCGCGCCTGCCCGCCCGCCACGGATTGACCAGGCGTCCGCGACGCCGGACCGACGGGGCGCGGCGCGCCGGTTGAAACGTTCGCAGGCGGAAGTCTGTGTGGCATGGACTGGCCGGGGTTCTTCGGAGGGTTTCATCCAGCCAGCGCCCCCACCCGGACCGGCTTTGCCTATCCGGGCCTGCGCCGTTTGAGCCTCAATGGAAAATATACAAAAACACATCCAGATCGCGGACAATCATTATTAGACCTATTACTGATATACTTATTATTGAGCGACACGGCGTCACACGGAATCTAGCCTTCCATCCGCGACCGCGACTGATCGCCCGGGCGTCATGCCAGCCATGACCTTCTCCGGGTGCGACCAGCCCGGAAGCCTGCCCCAGGGCCAGGCGCGTCAGCATCAGCACGACGTTCAGGGAGGTTGGAATGACAATGCAAGCAGGCGTATCACGGGGCGTGGCCACGCCGCGCCCCATGACCCGGGAGGAGAAGAAGGTTGTTTTCGCCTCCTCGCTTGGCACGGTTTTCGAGTGGTACGATTTCTATCTTTATGGCTCACTGGCGGCGATCATTGGCGCCCAGTTCTTCAGCGCCTATCCTCCCGCCACCCGTGATATCTTCGCCCTGCTCGCCTTCGCGGCGGGTTTTCTTGTCAGACCATTCGGCGCCCTCGTGTTCGGCCGCATCGGCGACCTGGTGGGCCGCAAGTATACCTTCCTGATCACCATCCTGATCATGGGCCTGTCGACCTTCATCGTTGGCGTCCTGCCCAACGCCGCCAGCATCGGCATCCTGGCGCCCATCATCCTCATTACCCTGCGCCTGCTCCAGGGCCTCGCCCTCGGCGGCGAGTATGGCGGCGCCGCCACCTATGTGGCCGAGCACGCCCCCCATGGCCGGCGCGGTTACTACACCTCGTGGATCCAGACGACGGCCACCCTCGGGCTGTTCCTGTCGCTGCTGGTCATCCTGTTCACCCGCACCATCGTCGGCGAGCAGGCTTTCGCGGACTGGGGCTGGCGCATTCCATTCCTGGTGTCGATCGTCCTGCTCGCCGTTTCGGTCTGGATCCGCACGCAGCTGGATGAATCCCCCGCGTTCAAGCGCATGAAGGAAGAAGGCTCCCGCTCCAAGGCGCCGCTTTCGGAAGCCTTTGGCGAATGGCGCAACCTCAAGTTCGTGCTGATCGCGCTGTTCGGCCTCGTCGCCGGTCAGGGCGTCGTCTGGTATACGGGCCAGTTCTACGCGCTGTTCTTCCTGCAATCGATCGTCAAGGTGGATGGCTATACCTCGAACCTGCTGATTGCCTGGTCGCTGGTGCTGGGAACCGGCTTTTTCGTGTTCTTCGGCTGGCTGTCCGACAAGATCGGCCGCAAGCCCGTTATCCTTGCCGGCTGCCTGATCGCCGCCATTCTCTACTTCCCGGTGTTCAAGCAGATCACCACCCTGGCCAACCCCGCGCTTGAGCGCGCCATCGAGAACGTCAAGGTGACGGTGGTCGCGGATCCGGCCCAGTGCGGCAACCTGTTCAATCCCGTCGGCACCCGGGTGTTCACCGCCCCCTGTGATCTGGCCCGCGATTTCCTGGCCAAATCATCGGTGCGCTACACCACGGAGCCAGGCCCGGCCGGAACGCCGGTTTCGGTGCGGGTCAACGACGTGACAGTGCCGTGGGACGCCAACTTCAAGACGACGCTATCGGCGGCGCTGCAACAGGCCGGTTATCCGCTGGCCGCCGCCCAGGCCGGCGTGGTGAAGATGGCGCATCCGTTCGACGTTTTCCGCCCACAGGTGGCGGGCGTGATCGGACTGCTGTTCATCCTCGTCCTGCTGGTGACGATGGTTTACGGGCCGATCGCCGCCGCGCTGGTGGAGCTGTTCCCCACGCGCATCCGCTACACCTCCATGTCGCTGCCCTATCATATCGGCAACGGCTGGTTTGGCGGCCTGCTGCCGGCGACCGCTTTCGCCATGGTGGCGCAAACCGGCGATATCTATTACGGCCTCTGGTACCCAATCGTCATTGCGGTCGCCACCTTCATCATCGGCCTGATCTGCGTGCCGGAGACGAAGGATCGGGACATCGAGACCTTCGACACCAAATAGACCCGTCCCCGGAACCCGGGCGGCCAGAAGCGCCTGATGGGCCAGAAACAAAGGAGGCGGGGAGCCAATCCCCGCCTCCTTTTCTGTTTCCGCAGGCGCCCAGGGCGTCCAGGGCGCTCACCTGTCGTAGCAGATGGTGACCACCCGCCGCACCCAGCGTCCGTGATCCAGCACGCGCCTCGGCGCGCGATAACACGGGGCGTGGGTGTATACGGTCGTATAGGTGGGGTGGCTGGCCGCCGCGGCCGCCGCGCCGATGGCAATCCCCGCCGCGATCGGATAGCCAGCGTTCCAGTAGCCGTCGTTCCAGTAATACGGGCCGCCGCCCCAATAGGCGGGTCCATAGTAATAGTAGGGGCGGTAATAGGGGCGCCAGTACGCGGGCCGGTAGCCCCACCCCGGATAGGGCCGCCAGCCGGGTCGCAGGACCGGCCCGGGATGGAAGTATGGCCGGGGCCCACCCCATCCCGGCCTCAGCCCCATTGGCCTGAAACCGCCTGGACGAAAGCCGGGGCCGCCAAAATGCGGCCCGCCAAAACGGGGACCGCCGAAATGCGGTCCGCCGCCATGGCGAAATCCCTGGGCCTCCACCTGGACTGGCATGCAGATCAGCAGACCGGCCAGCACGGCGGCTGGAAGCACCCACGGACGCATGGACAGTCCGGTATGCGCGAATTTCCAAGCAGGCATAGACATCGTCAAGCCTCCCGTAACGGAGAGAACGATCAAACCAAACCTGATCGCGCAATTATCTTCATATGACTATGGCGAAATGTAGTCACAACAAAAATCCCGGCGCGAAAGCACCGGGATCCTCGGATTATACTGATTTATACGCACCAATATCGCACCGCAACCTGACGTCAACCGGGGAGCGATCCGCAGAAACGCGTCGTAGCGCACGACCCGTCGCGACCTGACGCGATCAGTCGCAAACCTCGATCTGGCGGCGGCGCCAGCCCAGGCCTTCAACCCAGACGCGGCGTGACGTCATGTAGCATTCCGGGCCCTCGTCGTAGACGACCGGCGGCGGCGGGGGCGGCGGCGCCAGCGCACCGGCGGCGGCCGCGCCAGCCAGAGCGCCAATGGCCAGTCCGCCGATCACGCCGGCCGCCGGCGGCGGGCCATAGCAACCCGGACCGCGACACCAGGCGGCCGCGCCGGAGGTCGTCGCCATCAGGGCGCCGCCTGCCCCGAGCATCGCCACCGCCGCCAGAACCACGGCCCGGGGCGCGCCCGCCAGTTTTGCCGGCGTCGACCGGCCCCTGTGTTGCATCTCCACCATCCGGAAACTCCTTAACCTCCATGCCCTGGTTCGGGCTTTGGCTGATTCAGCACCTGGAATCTGGAGATACCATGGCGTCGTGGGTCCGTCTCTTCCGCGCGCGCCAGCCGGGCCCTGGCGACCCATGACCGGCGGCCATGACCCGGGACGATCCTCACGTCACGAGCCGGCGAGCTGGCGCTTTCGCTGGATTCTGAATGGCTGGAAGCGCCCTCCCGGGGAAGGTGACGCGGCCTGGGGCCAACCGACACATTCCCGTGACCTTCCGCCGGTGGGCCCGGCCGGATACGTCGCCCGGAGGTCGGGCCAGCCATCCCTAATGCAGCGGCCAGAACCAGAGCACCAGCGGCGCGCCCACCAGCACGACCAGCAGGGACAGCGGCGCCCCGAGCCGGGCGTAATCGGAGAATTTGTAGCCTCCAGGGCCAAACACCAGCGTGTTGCACTGGTGCCCGATGGGCGTGAGGAAGTCGCAGCCGGCGCCGATGGCCGTGGCGATCAGGAACGCTTCGGGGCGATATCCCAGGTCCTTCGCGAACACCGCCGCGATTGGCGCCATCACCATCACCGTGGCTGCGTTGTTGAGGAACGGCGTCACCGCCATGGCCACGACCATGATCAACACCACCGCGCCCCATCCCGGCAAGGCCGTGGCCACACTCGCCAGATGGGTGGCGATAATCTGCGAGGCTCCCGTGGAGCGCAAGGAATCGCTGACAGGTATCAACGCCGCCAGCATGATCAGGATGGGCCACTCGACCGCATCATAGGCGTCGCGCAAGGTCAGCGCGCCGCTCACCACGATCAGGCCAGCCGCGGCGAAAAAGGCGATGGCCACGGGAACGACGCCCGTGGCGGTGGCCAGCATCGCCGCCGCCAGAATGATCAGCGGCGCCCAGCCGGCGCGAGCGCTGCCCAGGCGCAGGGCGCGATCCGCCAGGGGCAGAAGCCCCAGATGGCGCATCTTCTCCGGCAGGATGCTGCGGGGGCCCTGCAACACGATCACGTCGCCGGCCTGCAGCGTCGTCGCTCCAAGCTGGCGCGGCAGCCGCTCCCCCGAACGGGAAATGGCGATGATATTGACGCCGTGCCGCTGTTGCAGCCGCAGGCGCTCCGCCGTCTGGCCAATCAGTGACGAACTGGCGTTCACCACCACTTCGACAACCGCCACCTCGTCGCCCTCGGCCCCCTTTGGCGCCTCGCGGTCCTGGCCCGCCAGGGTGAGCCGGTCGTGAGCGATGGCCCGCTCAAGGGCGTCGGGCTCGCCGGTGAGGATCAGCGTGTCGCCCTTGCGCAAAACCGTGAATGGCGAGGCGGAGCTGCGTAGCCTGCCGCGCAGCACCGAGACGATGGTGACCTCGCCCTGATGGCGGGCGGCGAAATCCTGCGCCATTTCGTCGATCGCCGGCGACCCCTCGCCGATCGACGCCTCCGTGCAATAGCCCCGGATATCCAGGGCGTCGCTCAGGTCCGGCGGCGCGCGCCGGTCACGGGGAAGCAGCCGGTAGCCGAACGCAAGAAAGACCAGTCCGGCGATGAGCAGGCCAAAGCCGGTCGGAAAGTAATCGAACATGCTGAAGGGCTTGCCGGTCATCTCCTCACGCACGCGGCTGACGATGATGTTGGGCGAAGTGCCAACCAGCGTCGTCAGGCCGCCAAGCAGGGAGGCGAAGGCCATCGGCATCAGGAACACCGACGGGCTGACCTTGCTCTTGCGCGCCATCTGGAAGGCCGCAGGCATCAGCATCGCCAGGGCGCCGACATTTTTCACCAGGCCGGAAGCGACCCCAACAGTCACGGTCAGCGCCAGCAACTGCGTGCGCACCCGCGTCAGCCGCGGCGCGGCCAGTGACAGCGCCAGCTCGATTACCCCGGAACGCTGCACGCCAGCGGAGATCACCAGCGCCGAGGCGACGATGATGACGATGTCGTCCGAGAAGCCCTTGAAGGCGTCCGCCGGCGGGACAATGCCGATGGCGACGGCGGCGATCAGGGCGATACAGGCGGTGACGTCGTACCTGAACCGCCCCCAGATGAACATGGCCATCATGGCGATCAGGGTCACGACGGACAGGATTTGCGGTGTGGTCACACAGGCGTCCCGGTCAGGCGCGCGGGCGGGAATGACCGCGCTTCTGTCGCAACACAGTGGAATGGTCGCCAGTTCCATGGAAGACGCGTAGCGCCAACATCCGCGTGATGGCGGCGGCAAACCGGCGCCGCGACGAGGCGGGCGCTCCGGCGGATCCCGGACTGGTGGCGGGAGCCGGGCGGCCATCCGGTCGCCTGGCGAGGTCGTTCTGGCGCGGCGCGCCAGATAGCCAGCATGGCGCATCCCGGCGCCGTCAGCCGGGATGCGTCCTGACCACGCCGGCAAGGCGCGGCCTCCCGGAGAGCGTTTTAGTGAGCCGGCTTGCTCGCGGCGCCCAGCACGTCGCCAAAGCGCTCCCAGCCCTCGCCCTTGAAGCGGACCATCTGCATCTGCTTGACCGGCGCATGGTCGCCAGGCGCGGTGTTGAGGGTGATGCCTGGCAGGAAGCCCTTGATGTGAACATTCTTCAGGTTGCTGGCCTGCTTCATGATGTTCTCACGGGTCAGGTTGTCGCCTGCGGCTTCCAGCACCTTGTGCATGGCCTGGGAAACCACATAGCCGTACATGTGGCCGCTGTTGCCCGTGTCGGCGCCCGGCATGTACTTCTCCATGAACGCCCGCCAGGCCTTCATGTCCGCGTTGTCATTCCAGCCCGGATCGTCCGGCGACATCATGTAGGACGAGGTGATCACGCCCTGGGAGTTCTCCAGGCCGGCCGGGCGCATCACCATCGCCGCCGAAGCGCTGGCCGTGGCGACAATGTGCAGGGGCTTCCAGTTCAGCGCCGCCATCTTGCGAATGCTCTGGGCCGTAAATTTCGGCGTGGAGAAGCTGAGCACCGTATCGGCGCCGGAGGCCTGCATCCGCAAAAGCTGCGAATCCACCGTCGGCTCGGAGATGTCGTAAGCCACCTCGGCGACGACATTTTTCTTGTAATCCGCGCCCAGCGCTTCCTTCACGCCTTCCAGGTAGTCCTTGCCGAAGTCATCGTTCTGGTAGAGGATCGCCACCTTCGCGTTCGGCCGCTCCTTCCGGATGAAGTCGACGTAGACATGCGCCTCATCGCGCGTATTGGGCTGGAAGCCCATGGTCCACGGGAAGTTCTTCGGATCATTAAACTTCGAGGCGCCGGTGGCCAGGAACAGCTGGGGCACCTTTTTGGCGTTCAGATAACGCTGGATGGCGCTGTTGGCCGGGCTGCCGAAAGTGTTGAAGATCGCCAGCACTTCGTCGTTTTCCACCAGCTTGCGGGTCTGCTCCACCGCCTTGGGCGGGCTGTAGGCGTCGTCATAGCTGATGAACTTCACCTTGCGGCCGTTAATGCCACCCTGCTCGTTGACCATTTTGAAGTAGGCCGCCTCCGTGGCGCCCATGATGCCGTATGACGACGCCGGACCGCTGTAGGGATAGGTGTTGCCAATCCTGATCTCGGTATCGCTGGCGCCAGCGTCGTATTTTTTCTCCGCCGCCAGCGCGCTGGCGGACACAAGCACGGACGCGGCCGCCGCGGCCATCAGCGCGCGGCGGGACAGGAAACGGGTCGACATGACTGCTGTTAACTCCGGAAGTTTCGTTGTCGTTGACATCGACCGGGACGCGGGCGTGGCGACGGGCCGTCTGGGAGCCATCTGAAAACGCGCCGCGCTCCGGTGAATACTGGAAAAGCCGGGCGCCGGCCTGTCAGGCGTTGCGCGCCATCAGGCCGCCGTCCACGGGGATCACCACGCCCGTCAGATATGAGGCGGCGGGCAGGCACAAGCTCAACGTCATGTGCGCCACCTCTTCGGGGCGGCCATACCGGCGCATGGCGGTGCGGATGCGGGCGTATTTCTGCTTGCTCTCATCCGGAATGTCGGCGGTCATCCCCGTTTCGATCGGCCCCGGGCAGATGCAGTTGACGGTGATGCCCTCGCGTCCCAGCTCCACCGCCAGTGAGCGGGTCAGGCCGGTGACGCCGGCCTTGGCGGCGGAATAGGCGCTGTGGCCAGCCGTGGCCCCGAGCGCTTCGGTGGAGGCGATGGTGACGATGCGCGCCGCGTCGGATTTGCGCAGCCAGGGCAACGCGGCCCGCACCAGACGCTGCTGGGCGGTGAGCAGCACGGCGAGCCCCTGCGCCCAGCGTTCATCATAGTCCGGCGCGTCGATCGGCGCGTAAACCGAAATGCCGGCGTTGGCGACCAGGCAGTCCAGCCCGCCGAAATGCGTCGCCGCCTCGTCCACCACCCGCTTCACGGCCTCCGCATCGGCCACGTCGAGGGCGAAGGCCCGGGCGTCGCCGCCATCGGCGCGGATGGCCGCCGCCACGGTTTCCGCGCCGTCGGCGCGAATGTCGACCACCGCCACCCGCGCGCCTTCGTCAGCAAAGGCGCGGGCCGTCGCGGCGCCCATGCCGCTGGCCGCGCCGGTGACGAAAACGATGCGGTTCCGCAACGAACGGTCGAGTTTCTTGTAGGGCGGCGTCACAGACAGGATCCTTCAGGTTGACCGTCGTTGGCCGTCATGAAGCACATGGCGGCCCAGGCAGGCGCGACAGGACGCGACCCGGCGCCCCATGCGGTGGCGCAGGTTCACGGATGACAGTTTGCATGGGTGGAGTTGTACGGCCGGCGCGCGGGCAACGCGGCGCGCAACAGGCCTTGATGCGCGAGGCGGCCTGAAGCCTCCCCGCAGCTGTTCCCCCCATATATTTTTATCCACCTGGACAATGCTTTTGCCCCCGCCCGCTGTCAAGCGCATGCGGGCGCCGCCGTGCGGAAAGCGAAGCCCTGGAAACCATGCGACAAAAGGCAGCCGGTGGACGCGGCTGGCCGGGGCGGCGCCTGTCGAACGGCCGCCGCGCGCCTGGCGGCGCGCGTCCAGGCGGCAAGTTTTCGAGTTCAAGCTCAGGGCTTTTTGCTCTAGACGGCTGCTGGAAAGCAGACGGGATCGCGCGCGGAGTCGCCGCTTCGCCCCCCGCTTGCCGCTTCAAAACGCCGGGGCTTCGCGCCTCCGGTCAAATCAGAACTTCCAGGGAGAGCTTGATGCGCCTGACCAAACGCACGTTCATCGCCAGTCTGATGGCCACCACGGTCGCCGCCTTCGCCATGGCCGGCCCGGCCCACGCCGAAAAGAAATACGGCCCCGGCGCCTCCGACACCGAGATCAGGATCGGCAATTTCGTCCCTTACAGCGGGCCGGTGTCCGCCTATGGCGTGGTCGGCAAGACCATGGACGCCTATTTTCGCATGATCAACGATCAGGGCGGCGTTAACGGGCGCAAGATCAAATTCATGAGCTACGACGACGCCTACAGCCCGCCGAAAGCCGTGGAACAGGCCCGCAAGCTGATCGAGAGCGATGAAGTGCTGGCGCTGTTCGGCACGCTCGGCACGCCTTCCAACACCGCGATCATGAAGTATGTGAACGCGAAGAAGGTCCCGCACCTGTTCCTGTCGTCGGGCGGCACCCGTTTCGGCGCGGACCCCAAGGCCCATCCGTGGACCTTGCCCTTCAACCCGTCCTACGAGTCCGAAGGCCGCGTCTACGCCAATCTGATCAAGGAAAAATACCCCAACGCCAAAATCGCCGTGCTGGTGCAGAACGATGATTACGGCAAGGACATTTACAAGGGCGTGAAGGATGGCCTGGGCGACAAGGTCTCGATGATCGTCGCCGAGGCGCCCTACGACCTCTCCGACGCCACCGTCGATTCCCAGATGGTGAAGCTGAAGGCTTCCGGCGCCGACCTGTTCCTCAATCTGGCGACGCCGAAGTTCGCCGCCCAGTCGACCCGCAAACTTGGCGAGCTGAACTGGCGTCCGGTTCACATCCTGAACAACGTCGCCTCCCAGGTCGGCGCCGTGCTGGTTCCGGCCGGCCTTGAGAACGCCCAGGGAGCGATTACCGCCACCTTCATCAAGGACGCGAGCGATCCAACCCTGGCCAATGACGCCGAGGTCAAGCAGTTCAAGGCGTTCATGGCCAAATACATGCCGGATGGCGACATCAACAACAGCCTTTACGCCATCGGCTATTCCATGGCCGACGCCATGACCCACGTGCTGCGTCAGGCGGGCGATAATCTCACCCGCGAGAACGTCATGAAGCAGGCCCTGAGCCTCGACGGCTTCGCGCCGCGCATGGTCTACAATGGCCTGACCATGAAGACCTCGGAAACCGACCACTTCCCGCTCGAAGAGCTTCAGATCATGGTGTTCAAGGGCGACCGCTGGGTGGCTGAAGGCGGCGTCATTTCCGCCGTGACCGAAACAAAGAAGAAGTAATCCGCGATCAGCCCTGCTGGCGACATGATGGCCCGCGCTTCTGGCGCGGGCCATTTTTTATTGGCGCCCGGGCGCCGGTGACGCTTGCGGATAATGATTGCGGACGATGTTCGCCAGCATCGCCAGCGCGCCGGACGGCGACGCCGGTGTGGGCGGTAATTTTCAGGCGACGGTTCGCCGCCAACACGCTGCGCTTCCGTTCTGTTCACCGGTTTCATGAGGGCATTCGGGTCATCCGGCCAGCGATTGACGCACCCTGCGCCGCCATCCAGAGTGCGGGGTCGCCTGCGGCGCAGGAAGCCGCTTCAGGAGCGCCGGGACCTGCAACGCCGGAGAAGAACCGCGGCGAGGCGTCGGAGAGGCGCGGGACCAGCCAACGAACCAGAGGATGCTGAAAAACTGATGGTGGACAATGTGGAGAATGGCGCAGCTCCGGGCGGCAATGGCCTGTCGAAAAGCTACATGCTGGCCGTTGAGGATACGGATTTCCTGCTGCGCGACGAGATGCGCGCATTCCGCTTTGGACTTGAATTCGCCAAGGCGGAGCTGACCCTGCGGGACTGGGGCATCCGCTCCACCATCATCGTGTTCGGCAGCGCCCGCATTCCTTCGCCCGAGCAGGTCGAGGCGGCCGCGGCCGCGGCGCGCACCCCCGATGAGCAGAAGCATGTCCAGTGGATGCGCGGCCAGTCGCGCTACTATGAAGAGGCGCGTGAGTTCGGCCGCATCGCTTCCGAACGCGGCGGCGCCTTTGCGCCCCGCAACCGCTGGCGCGACAATGTCATCGCCACCGGCGGCAGCCCGGGCATCATGGAAGCGGCCAACCGGGGCGCCGCCGACGTGCGCGCGCCCAGCATCGGCTTCAACATCACCCTGCCGCATGAGCAGCGCCCCAACCCCTACTCGACGCCGGAACTGACGCTGCGGTTCCACTACTTCGCCATGCGCAAGATGCACCTGGCCATGCGCGCCAATGCCCTGGCGATCTTTCCTGGCGGCTACGGCACGCTGGACGAACTGTTCGAGGTGCTGACGCTACAGCAAACCGGCAAGGCGCCGCGCATCCCCATCGTGCTGTTTGGCAAATCCTACTGGCAGCGTATCGTCAATTTCGACGCCCTGGTGGAAGAAGGCGCGATTTCACCGGAAGATATCAAGCTGTTCGAATACGCTGATACGGCGGAAGAAGGCTGGGAATCACTGGTGCGCCGCGGCGTCACCACCATGCCGCCCGGCTGATCGCCCGATGCGACGCGGCGCCCGCTTTCGCCGGACGCCGCGCGGCTCCCCCGATCAGAAAAAATGCCCGTCCCGCAAAGCTGGCGCGGAACTATGCGCCGCGTCGGTGTTCTTCCAGGGCAAGGCGCACGATGGCCGCGCCGAGATCCATGGGCGCAGCGCCCACCAGTTGCGGCCCGGCGAAACCGGGAACGGTCACAGGCTGACGCATGTGATGGCGGATCCTGTGAACACAGACGAGACCATGCGCCACGAACACCTCGTACTGCGTCCCGGCCATGCCGCCGGTTTCCTGGATGGAAAACACCACGTGCGGATTCTTGTAGGCGTCCTGCGCCTCTGAAGCGAAGTTGTTCCGGCAATCGATCACAACCGCGCCGCCACACTCCGCCACGCAACGGTCAACCGCCGCGATCACGGCGTTCTCCAGCCACGCCGCCGCCGCCTGAAAGCTCTTGCGCCGCATCACGCGGCTGGCGTCAGCCTGCGCCCGCCGGGCTTCATCCTTTTTCCTTTCAGCCGCAAGCCGCATGGAAACCCGCGCGCTATAGGGACTGGTCCACATGGCGAAATCCACGCTCCTGGAATGAAGTTCCGAAAGCCCGTGGCAAAAAAGCAGCCGCCCGATGGGGCGGCGACGCGGGGAGCCGGAAGCCAGAGGCCGGCAGCGAAGCAGGCCCTGAATAATGATGCAATCAGCAATATTCTATGGCGCTGGGGCAAGCCCCCGCGTGCGCCAACGCACATGCACGTGGTCGCCGGCGTGCAAGTCGCCTCAAAACGATTCGCCGCCCCCTGCCAAAGCACGGCTTGCCGCCACCCGGCCGCGCGCGTCACACTCCCCCCGGTTGAAGCGCCTTGTGGGGGGAGCGCCATGGCGGACGCGGATGCAATTGTCATAGGCGCTGGCCTCGCCGGCCTGGTCGCCGCCACCGAACTGGCCGACGCGGGCAAGCGGGTTATCGTGCTCGATCAGGAGCCGCGCCAGAATCTCGGCGGTCAGGCCTTCTGGTCGCTTGGCGGCCTGTTTCTGGTCGACACCCCGGAACAGCGGCGGCTCGGCGTCCGCGACAGCGTGGAGCTCGCCTGGCGGGACTGGCTGGGCGCCGCCGGCTTCGATCGCGCGGAAGACCACTGGCCGCGGCGCTGGGCCGAAAGCTATGTGGCGTGGGCTGCCGGCGAAAAGCGCGCCTGGCTGCGCGCCATGGGCCACCGCATTTTCCCCATCGTCGGCTGGGCTGAACGAGGCGGCGCCAGCGCCCTGGGCCACGGCAATTCGGTTCCGCGCTTTCACGTCACCTGGGGCACGGGGCCGGGCGTGGTTGAACTGTTCGCGCGGCGGGCGCTGGCGGCCGAAACCCAGGGCCTGATCCGCTTCTGCTTTCGCTATCGCGTGGACGAACTGACGCGCTCCGGCGGCGCTGTCACGGGCGCGCGCGGCGCGGTGCTGGCCAACGACGACGCGCCGCGCGGCGTCAGCAGCAATCGTGAAATCACCGGTGAATTCGCCTTCTCCGCCCCTTCCGTGATTGTCGCCAGCGGGGGCGTCGGCGGCAACCCAGAGCTGGTGCGCCAGGCATGGCCAGCCCGGCTGGGAACGCCGCCGGCGCGCATGGTCGTTGGCGTTCCCGCCCACGTGGACGGCCGCATGCTGGGCATAGCCCAGACGGCCGGCGCCCGGCTGATCAATGGCGACCGCATGTGGCATTACGTGGAGGGCCTTCAAAACTGGGACCCGATCTGGCCCGGTCACGGCATCCGCATCCTGCCTGGCCCGTCTTCCCTGTGGCTTGATGCCCACGGCGCCCGCCTGCCGGCGCCCTGCTATCCCGGTTATGACACCCTGGAAACGCTGGCGCACCTGCGCCAGACCGGCGCCGATTACTCCTGGTTCATCCTCACCCAATCAATCATTCGCAAGGAATTCGCCCTTTCCGGCTCGGAACAGAACCCCGATCTCACCGGGCGCGACTGGCGGCTGGTGGCGCGCCGGGCCATCGGCAGGCGGGCCACCGGCCCCGTTGAGGCGTTCAAACAGCATGGGGCCGATTTCGTCGTCGCCGGCGACATCGACGACCTGCTCGCCGGCATGCAACGGCTGGCTGGCGACGGCATGCTCGACCCTGAACGGGCCCGGCGCGAGGTGGAGGCCCGTGATCTGCAACTGGCCAATGCCTACGCCAAGGACAGCCAGATCATGGGCATCCACAATGCCCGCCGTTATCTGGGCGACAGGCTGGTTCGCACCGCCGCTCCGCACCGCCTGCTCGACCCCAGGCACGGCCCGCTGATCGCCGTGCGGCTCAACATCCTGACCCGCAAGACGCTGGGGGGCCTCGAAACCGACATGGACGGCCGCGTATTCGGCGACGACGGCCAGATCATTCCAGGCCTGTATGCGGCGGGAGAGGCTTCGGGGTTTGGCGGCGGCGGCATGCACGGCTACCGGGCGCTGGAAGGCACGTTTCTGGGCGGCTGCCTGTTTTCGGGCCGGCAGAGCGGCCGCGCCGCCGCAAGAGCGGCAGGCTGAGACGTCCTTCCGGAAACACGCCCGGCCAGCGCCCCCTCCCCCCAGCCGGGTCACGGCGTTGCGCGCAAGGTCACAGCCGCTTTCTTGAAGAAACCATGGTGGCGCGGAAGTAAATCACCCCCTCATCCTGGGTCCGCAGAAATACTTCATGCACAATCGGGCGCGCCAGCCTACTTGCCCTGAAAACGCGGTTTGCGCCGTTGAAGGAATGCGTCGACGCCCTCGCGATGGTCTTCGGTGAGACTGGCCAGAGCAAACTGGTCCACGTCCATATGGCTCGCCAGATCATCCAGGGCGTGCGCCAGCCGGTTGACTGTCTGCTTGGTCATGGCGGTGGGTATCGGCGGCTGCGCCGCAACCTTTTCAGCAAGCGCCATGGCCACATCGAAAGCATGGCCGGGATCGGCCAGTTCTTCCACGAGCCCCCATTCCCGCGCTTCAGCGGCTGCAATGCGCTGGTCAGCCAGGATGACCGCCTGTTTGGTGCGCGCCGGTCCGATCAGATGCAGCATGCGCGGCACACTCTGCCAGCTCATGTTCATGCCAAGACCAATTTCCGGAACGCGGATATGGGCGTCGCGCGCCATCACGCGAAAATCGAGCGCGACGGCCAGGGCCGCGCCGCCGCCGATACAAAAACCTTCAATCGCCGCGATGGTGATCTGGTCCATGTCGTGCCAGGCCCGGGTGAGGCGCGGCCCAAGGCGCAGATGCCGGCGCAGATCGCCCAGATTCATGTCCGCCCGCGAACGCCCCTCCGGGTCCTTCAGGTCAAACCCGGCGGAAAACGCCCTGGGTCCACCCCTCAGCACCACCACCGAGGTCACCGGATCATCCTCAAAACCGCGCGCCGCGTCGGTGAGTTGTCTGAGCGCGTCAGGCGAAAGGGCGTTAACGCCATCATGCCGGTCAAAGGTTACAACCGCGATCCGGCCTTCCGGCCCCAGCCCGCGCTCTGTCGTGACGTATTGTTGCGTCACCATTGCCTCCCCATGCCGCGCCATCCGCCCTGGGCGCGCGGACGCCATATTGTTGGCAAGGATCATGGCAGCCCCGCCAGAGGCTGGAAAGCCCCTCCCGACGTCGCCGCAGACACGGGTAAATCGCGACCTGTCGCCACCCATGTGAACCCGGGATGGCATGGCGTTAAAGCAGCCGCCGCAAGGGCCGCGCGCCGGTCCGCAAACCCGCCAGATGGCCACCCGCTTACCCACGCCAGACCGGCCCCGCGCCGCAAAGCGCGCGCCGTACGGAAAAGCATCCAGAAAATGTCAGCTGAATACAAAAATGGTGCCGGCGGAGAGGATCGAACTCCCGACCTTCGGTTTACAAAACCGCTGCACTACCGCTGTGCTACGCCGGCCCATATGGCGGTCAACAGGCATGCTGACTGCCCGGCGCGATATGTCCGCGCTTCGATCGTCGGGTATCAATATTTGGCTGCTGAAGCAAGATTGCCAGTTGCGCCAGCGGTGGATTCGTAGAACGCGTGTCCGTCTGGCCGCACGCCGGCGCGGGCTTTTCAGGCGGCGGATGCGCCGCCATGATCGCGCCAGCCAAATTCCACCGCGAAGGTGGTCCGCATCCGGGAGGAACGCTCATGTTCGAAGGTAACCGCGTGGTGGCGCATACGCGCGCCCGTTTTCCGATCTTCCAGTCGCCAATGACCTGGATTGCCCGCGCGCCGCTCGTCTCGGCCGTCTCGGCCGCCGGTGGCTTTGGCCTGCTGGAGAGCACATCGCGTGATCTCGCCATGACCACGCGCGAGTTCACCGCCATCCGCGCCGCCACCAATGCGCCCTTCGGCGTCAATCTGCCGGTGCGTTACCTGAAAGAGGATCCGGCGGAAGAGCGGGCGATCATTGACTGGCTGCTGCAGCAGAAAATCCATTTCGTCACAACGTCAGCGGGCGATCCTGGCCGCTACGTGCGCATTCTGAAAGACGCTGGCGTCGTCGTCTATCACGCCACCGCGACGCTGTATGGCGCGAAAAAGGCGGTGGACGCTGGCGTCGACGGCCTGATTGTCGAAGGCGCCGAAAGCGCTGGCGTGCGCAACCCGGAAGAAGTGCACAGCTTTGCGCTGCTGCAGGCGGTGCGCGAGGCGGTGGACGTGCCGCTGGTGGCCGCTGGCGGCGTGGTTGACGGGCGCGGCATGGCGGCGGCCTTTGCCCTGGGCGCCGAAGGCGTCACCATGGGCACGCGCTTCGTCGCGTCGGTGGAAAGCCCGGTGCACGAGAATTACAAGCGCGCCATCGTCGCCGCCCCCAGCGCCGGCACAGCCCTGATCGACAATCCGCCCGGCGCCCGCATGCGCGGCCTGAAAACCCCTTACGCCGAAGCGGTGCTGAAAGGTGAGCGCGAACAGCTTCCCTACAAGGACATCATCGACCGGCTGTATGTGAACGGCGACGTCGACGGCACCTCCGGCGCGGCTGGCGAAAGCTCGGGGCTGATCAGGGAGATCAAAACCGCGCAGCAGATCATTGATGACACCATCAGCAGCTTCTGGAGCCAGATCGACCGGCTCGCCGCCCTGCGCCCGCGCGCCTGAAACCGGTCTTTTACGCCGCGCGGCCAAGGGGTCCGCGTGGTCAGTCGGCGCCGCGCAGTCAGGCGCCCGGCGCGGAAGCATGAACGCACGCCTTTGCGAACGTCTCAGTGCAACGTGTGCGTGTAAACGAACTTGGGCATGCTCCAGCCGTAGCGCAGCGCGAGCATGCGCAGGCTCAGGCCAATGGCCATGGCAATTCCCGTCGCCGCGTCATGGGGCGCGCCGATGATCTGGCCGCCCACATACAGCACGCCGGTGACGATGGAGACCGTCGCGTAAAGTTCTGTGCGGAACAGCAGCGGAATATCGGCGCACAGCATGTCGCGCAGCACGCCGCCCACGCAGCCGGTGATCATGCCGGAAGCAATGACGATGACAAACGGCATGTGCATGGCGATGGCGATATTGCAGCCAATCACCGTGAACACCACAAGGCCGATGGCGTCCAGAAACAGGAACAGTTTGCGCAGGTGGTGCATGTAACGGGCCACCGCGATGGTGGCGAGCGCCGCGCCGGCTGTAATCAGCAGATACGACGGATGCTCCACCCAGGACAGGGGATGCCGGCCCAGCAGTACATCGCGCACCGAGCCGCCACCCAGCGCCGTGATCGGCCCGAGCATGGCGACGCCCATCCAGTCCATGGAGCGGCGCCCGGCCACCAGCGCCGCCGTCACCGCCTCGGCGACAATGGCGATGAGATAGAGAACCTGAAGATAATACGCAGCGTCCAGACTCATGGATCTCGCCCGGAAAATGGAAACGGCGCCTGCCGCACCCGGACCTTCCGTTCCGCGCGACAGATACGCCCCGGCGTGATTAAAGCGCGCCAGTTCAAAAAGATAGCCAATATCGCATTAACGGCCGATGGATGGGGACCCAGGGGAATGCGGGGACCTGCAGCGCTGCAAGCGGCAAGCAAGCCGCATCCGCTTCTCGCCCGTCGCTACCCTGCGTGGCGCCCACGCTACGGGCCGCGCCTGGCAAGATTGCCGATGCCCGGAACGCGCAGGGAAAACATCTGACCGGCCTGCCCTCACGCCCGGGCGGCTCCTACAGCCCGCTGACCTTGCGGCTGTCGCCCAGGCGCGGGTTGGCGCCTGAAATGGCTGCCCGCAGCAGCGCCACCACGGCGCGCAGACGACCAAGGCCGCCCCAGATTTCGGCCTCCTCGGGCTGGAAGGTGATCAGCCGGATGGCGGGATCCTCCGGCGAGGCCCACCAGGCGCGATCGTTGACGCTGAAGATTTCCCTGATCATCACCCGGTCATCGGAGACGTCGGCCCGGCCCGAAACGGCCAGATAGTTGTTGCCGTGGTGATCGGCAAAGTTCAGGGAAACCAGAGGAAAACGATGGATCTGATCCTTCTTGGCGCTCGCTTCATCGGTGAGAAAGTAGATGGCGTGGCGCTCACGGTTCGGCCGGGCGGCGACCGGCCGCGAGCGCTGGCGCTCACCATCCCATGTCACCAGCATGCAGACGCCGATGGCGTCGACAAGCTCCCAGACCTTGTCGACCGCCTCTTCCTGGGACAGGTTGCCGTACAGGGTCATTTGCCTCGTCCTGATCCGCACGCCCCTTCCCCAGGCAACTGACAACGATTGACGCGCGATCTTGTTCCCACCGCGCGCGAGGCGGGAAATCGGCGGGAATGGCCCGGTTTTCCGGGCCGCGACGCCCACGCTCCTGGTCCGGCCGTTTCCAGTCCGGTCGCCTGTCCCTTGCGGACATCGGGAGGCGATATCCGGGTATATGCGCAAAATAAAATATCAACAGGTTGCGCCAATCGACGGTCGCCGCCTATCTGTCAGCGCCGGCGACAACCGGACTTCCAGATAAAAACAGCGCCTTCCGAGGAAAGTTCATGTCACACACCATTGCCCGCGCCCCGCGCCTGTCCCGCCGCGACCTGCTGCGTCTTGCCGGCCTTGCGACGGTCGCCGGCGCGGGCGGCCTTGCTTCGCCAGCCATTGCCAAAGGCGCGTATGATGTGGGCGCCGATGATCATGAGATCCGCATCGGCCAGACGATGCCGTTCAGCGGGCCGGCTTCCTATGTCGGCGTGTCCGGCCGCGTGCAGATGGCCTATTTTGAGCGCCTCAACAGGCAGGGGGGCGTCAATGGCCGCCAGGTGAAGCTGCTTTCGGCCGACGACGCCTACAGCCCGCCCAAAACCGTGGAAGCGACGCGTCGCCTGGTGGAGAGCGACCAGGTCCTCGCCATGTTCAACTCGACCGGCACAGCCTGCCAGACCGCCGTGCAGAAGTATCTCAATGCCCGCAAGGTGCCGCAGTTGATGATCAGTACGGGCGCGGCGCGCTTCAACGATCCGAAGAACTTCCCCTGGACCACGCCGGGCTCGGCGCTCTACGCGACCGAGGCCAGGGCGCTGGCGCGCCACCTGCTCCAGACCTCCCCCGACGCCAGGATCGCCATTCTGCACCAGATGGATGAGATGGGACGGGACTACGTGGCGGCTTTCAGGAACGAACTTGGCGATCGCGCCAGAACCATGATCGTCGCCGATGCGACCTACGAGGCCGCCGACCCCACCGTCGACTCCCAGGTGCTCAAGCTGGCCAGTTCCGGCGCCGACGTGTTCGTCAACCTCGCCATGGGCAAGTTCGTCTCCCAGTCCCTGCGCAAGGTGCGTGAGGGCGCCTGGCGTCCGGCCCAGTATCTGATGAGCATTTCCTCCACCAACTCGCTGCTGAAGCCGGCGGGAACGGAGGCCGCGACCGGCGTGATGGGCCTGCGCGCGGCGCGCAACGTATCGAGCCCGCGCTGGAAGGACGACCCGGCGGTGAAGGACTACCTGGCCCTGCTGGACGCCCACCTGCCCAACCTGGACAGGAACGACAACGTCGGATTCATGGGTTATTCCATGGCCAGCGTGCTGCACCAGCTTCTGACCCGCTGCGGCGATAATCTCACCCGCGCCAACCTGCTGAAAGTCGCCACCAACCTCACCGACATGACGGCGCCCATCAACCTGCCCGGGGTGAATTTCGCCACGACCCCGGAGGATTACTCGCCCCTGAAAAGCTTTGAGCTGGCGCGCTTTGAAGGCGACGACTGGACGGCGATCAGGATGCTCAACTGACCGCATCCGCGGCCCTGGCGGCGTCGGGCGAGTCCTGGCATGGTGATCGCCCTTCAGGTGCAGTTGGGCCCGGCGCATGTCGCCGGGCCTCTTTACATGCGACGCCCCCGCCAGCGTCCCCCTTCACCAGCCCCTGCCTTCAGATGATCAGCGGCCCATTCAGATCCGTCGCCGGTTTGGCGCCCACATGCTCGACCCGCCGGCTCCAGTTGGCCCCAAGAAAGTAATAGCGCAGGCTGTCCTGCTCCGGGTCGATCAGCCCCTCCAGCCTGGCCCGCAGCAGGGTCCACTGCGCCGGGTCGACCTCGATCTCGAACACCGAAAACTGCACCCGCTGGCCGAAGTCCCGGCATGCCTTCGCGACCCGCCGCAAACGCCTGGCGCCGCCGGGCTCGCTGGTCCGCACATCATAGGTCACGAGCACCAGCATGACTTACTTCCATATCCATGGCGGATAGCCGTCGAGGTCGCCGCGCAAATGCCGCGCCAGCAGCAACGCCTGCAAATGTGGAACCAGCCCCAGCGGCGCGCTCTCCTCCAGGAACGGATGGCGACGCTCCTCCTTCTTGCGCTCCTGCCAGGCGGTCAGCACCGTGCGTCGGCCATCGTCCGTGAGCATCACCGCCCCGCCGTCGCGCCATTCAAAATCCCGCGCCCGCAACTGGCGGCGATTGAGCAGCGACAGCGCCAGCCGGTCCGCCATCACCGGTCGCAGCTCCTCCATCAGGTCCAGCGCCAGCGACGGCCGGCCGGGCCGTTCGCGGTGCAGAAAGCCGACGGCCGGGTCGAGCCCGACGCCCTCCAGGGCGCTGCGGCAGTCGTGAACCAGCAAGGTGTAGAGAAACGACAGCAACGCGTTGACCGGGTCGCGCGGCGGGCGGCGGCTGCGCCCGAGAAAACGCACCTGCTCATCCGGGGCCCGCACCAGATGGCTGAAAACGGTGAAATATGTCTGGGCGGCGTCACCCTCATGGCCACGCAGCACATCAATGGCCTCTCCGGCCAGCGCCGCCCGCCGCAGGATGCGCGCCAGCCTGTCCACGGCGGCGGCAATGGCGGCTTTGGCCTCCGGCTCCATGGTCTCGCCGTAATCGCGCAGGGCCCGTTGCAGCACCACGCGCTGGTTGGCGACCTTGCCGCAGACGATGCTGCGGACGATTTCGTCTGCGGCGTCACTGGCGCGATACTGCGCCCGCCGCAACAGCACGTTGCCGGAAACCGGTCCCTCGATGCGCGCCTGGAACCGGCCGGCGCGATCAAGCAGAACAATGGTAACGCCGCCAGCGGCCAGGGCCTGGATCAGCGGCGGCGTCACCAGCACGGCGCCAAACGCCACCACCGAACCCAGCATGTGGAACGGCGCGCGGCCCCGTTCGACGCCATCGATCTCCGCCACCAGGTTCTCGCCGTCCTTGCGCAAGGCGGCCCCTTCGGTGGTGATATAGACGGTGTTGAGCAGCTTCTTCATCAGCCCGCCTCTCAACGCGTCGGCAACCCGCACGATCCGGCCAGGGCGCCTCCCAGGACAACACGCAGGACAACACGCAGGACAAACCCGCTTCGACAGCGCCGGATGTCCGCTCCGTGTTTTTGAATAGCGGCGCCTTCTGAACGCGCGCCGCCGTCTCACCAGAAACGCCCCGCTTGCGGGGCGCGAAACTGCTGGCGCATTCGCCTCCCGAAAATTCGGACACCCCCGTTTTGGGCGCGGTGGCTCTCACCGCGTCCTGGCGTCAATCCAGCCCCTGCTCCAGCGCGCCGCCAACCGCCGCGGCCCGGAACGCCAGCGCAGATTTGCCCGCCACCGTTGGCCGGCACAGTTCGATCAGCGAGCAGGCCCGGCAGCGCGACGCCTTGTATTGCGCCGGCGGCGTGCGGCCGGTAGCGAGCACGGCCCCGAAGGCCAGCGCCGTGCTTTCCGTCAGCTCCCGCAGGCCGGCGTCAAATGGAACGACGACGCGGCGGCGGGTTTCCCCATAGAACAGCGCCCCCTCCGGCACAGGGCGGCCGGTCATTTCCTCGAGACACAAGGCCTGGGCGCACAATTGCACCTCGTCGGCCCGATGTGTTTTCGGCTTGCCGCGCTTGTACTCCACCGGAAACGGCGTTTCGCCATCGGGCCCGGCGTGGAACTCCACCATGTCGGCGACGCCCGCCAGATTGAGCCGTCGGCAGGCCAGCGCCATGGCGCGCACGCGCCGGACAGCGCCGCGAGTGCGAACGCCCGGCCGGTCCGCCGCCGTGTGCAGCACCTGCCCCTCCGCCGTGAAGCGGTTTTCCGCCCACAACTGCTCCACATGGATCAGCGCCGCCTGTCGCAGGCAGAACACCGCATGCTGCAGGGCCGAGATGGCGATGGGTTCCGGCGTCTGATCCATGACGGCGACCTCGCAGACCGATGGCGCGCATCCAGGGCAACAGCAGCGGCGGCTGCTTTGGCCCGGAATGGCCGGATCAGAGGATTTCCAGCACCTCCACCTGATCGGGAATGGCCGCGCGGTCGATGGCGACCTCGTAGTCGGCGAAGCGTCGGGGCGGCGGCAGGTTGTCCAGTCGCCGGCTGGCCGGGTCGTAGCTTTCGCCATCGACGTTCCGCAGCACCTTCACCGCGTCGAACAACCGGTGCGCCGGCGCGTTGCCGAGCGCCGAGCCATGTTTGAAGGCGATGATCTTGCGCGCCGTCATCTCGCCGCGCGCCGCCGAGCGGTCATGCTCGAACATGTTGGCCAGCGCCTCGAACAGCAACTGCATGTCGGCTTCGGAGAAGCCGGTGCGCCCGGCGAGACTGGCGTTGACGAAGATGTGGGCGCGATACAACCCGTAAGGCACAATGTATTTGCGGCCCATGGTGCGGTTTTCGGTGCGCTCGTCGCCTTCTCCCTTGTCCCGGTCCGCCTTCTCCTTTTCGGTGGTGGCGGCCATGCGGGTGATGGTGATCTCCATCGGCATGATTGGTTCGACGGACGAGGCGAAGGCCAGCTGCACCGGCCCGCGCACCTGGCCGGCGTTGATGCCCGTGCTCATGACCGCGCCGAAGGTGCGCACGTCGAAGAAGTTCTCGCACATGAAGCCGGTGACGGCGCGCGCCTCATCATCGCTTTGCGGATTGAGCTTCTTCTCCTTGTCCACCTTGGCGTCGCTGGCGCGCACGGCTTTATAGGCCTCGCGATGACGCTCGTTGAGGATGCTCCCTTCCTGAACGTAGATGCGGTAGCCCGGCTCGGCGCCCTTCGCCAGCTCCACGTAATTGCGGATCTTGCGTTTCAGCGACACGTCGGTGACCAGACCGTGGTTCGTTTCCGGGTCGATGCGCGGCAGATTGCCGGCGTCCGGGTCGCCATTGGGGTTGCCGTTGGTGACCTCGAACAGGAAGACAATGTCGTAACGGTTGGCGAGCGTCGTCATCAGGCGTCCCCCTCGGCGCCGGCGTCTGCGGCCGTGTCGGATTTGGCGAAATATTTGTTGCGCTGGTGATAGTAGCCGAGGGCGAACAGCGCCTGGCTCCTGTCGGAAAGATTGGCCGGAAACGGATCGGCCGACGGCTCCATCATCTCCATGATGCCGGCGACATCCCGTTCCAGATTGACCATGCGGCCCCGCTGTTGCTTGCCAAGGCGCGACAGATGGTTCTGCGACAGGCTGGCGAGCGTGGTGAACACCTTGCGCGGGTGCGCGGCGGCGGCGCCGTAATATTTATCGGTCACCGAGGCGTTGACATCGCCCAGCGCCGCATACTGGATCTGCTGGTAAACGGCGAACAGCCGGCCGAGCACGTAGCCCGGGTCCTTACAGGTTGGGTCGAGCGCCACGGGAGCCCCCACATTGAAGTTCCGGATCAGGATGGATTTGAGCATCGCCACGCGAGTGGCGTTGATGGCGCGATATCCGCTTGCGCCAACTTCGGCGCGGATGCGCATCAGTACGGCGCTGAGCAGCGTCAACGGATAAGGCGCGCCGGTGAGAATGGCGCGCAGCCAGTCGCCGGCGAGATTGGGCGGAATATTCTCGCGCTTGCGCAGCGTCGCCGTCTCCAGCAGCATCCGCCACAGCGACAGGGTATTGCGCGGCGGCGGCTCGATGCGCAGCCTCTCCTGGTGCTCCGCCACCAGCCTCGCCAGGTCGCGGAAATCGTCTTCGATATAGAAGCGCACCGAGATGCGCGCCGCGTTCGGCGCTAGGCCGACCACATGGAACCGCACGCCAGGCGCCAACGCCGCCGACCAGTCCGGAACCTCCAGCCCCCCCCGCACCCGCTCCAGAGCGTCGCCAACCTTCTTCGCCTCGACCTCGTCGTCGACATCGAAGAAAGAAGCGAAAATCCCCGCCGCCGCTTCGTTGGCGACCTCATCATCGCCATCAGCCCAGAACACCGTCGAAGCGTCGCCAATTTGCAGGCGATGGCCGCTGTCACGGTCAAGAAACTGGTTGAGCATGCCGGTGTAGGCGGCGGCCGCAGCCTCGGACACCGGCGCATTGTCGCCCTGCTCGTTGCCATAGGATGTAAAGGCGTCGAGGTTGAACGACACAATGGACGCGCCGGATGATTGCGCTCCCCAGACGCCCTTGATCGCCGGATGCAGCCGCGCCACCGGCCCCCGGCGGCCGCTGACCAGACACAACGCGCTATTCCTGTCGCCGCCGCCGGACAAGCCGGCCCAGATGGCCTGCGCCGCCGGCCGGTCATGAATACGGATATTGGCCAGCCGCTCGCTTTCCAGGGCGAAGACCAGGTTCTGGTCCTTCATTTCCTCCGGCCAGCCGAGTTCGGTAAACCGCTCCGGTCGCCACCAGCCCATAAAGCCAAGGAAGGCTGACAGCCCCTCATCCTTCGCGCCAGCCAGCCACTCCTGATGGCTTTCGACAAAGGCGGCGTGTTCTTTCGCCGTCCGTTTGCCCTCACCGGCGGTCACCCCCAGCGCATAGGCTGTTTTGTCCCAGAGAAAGTTTGGCGCAACGCCGGACGTGCGCTTGGTCGGCTGCGGAACAGCCATCAGCCGGGGGCTACGCTTGCGCCCCTCCCCTTCGCGCAGGTCCACCGGCGCGCCGGCCGGGGTCCCATCAGCCCGCAGCGGAATCAGCCAGGAGATTTTTTCCTGCGAGAACCCAAACGGCGGCGCCTCGCCGCGCGCGGCCCGCCGCTCATAGGCGCGGGCCAATGAGGCCAGCATGGTCATCGCAGCACCTCCGGCGAATCCGGCCGCGGTATCCGCACCACGCCCCTGTCCAGCGTCGCCCGGAAGAACATCGACGCGCGATCGCCGCCATGATTGATGTCGTAGAGCATGAAGCCGAGGTCGCGCGGCTCACCAAAGCCAAGCCCGCGGCGTGCGTTATCACCAGGCTCTGCTTCCGGCATCGGCGCATCCGGTTCGATCAGGCTGAAGTCGGCCGGGAATTCCCGCGTGCCCAGGCACGGCTGGTGAAAGCATTGCCCCTTGCGGGCGCGCCGGTTGAAAATATCGAGGTGCTTGCCGTCCGCCTGGTCCGCCCCCGCCCGCCCGGTGTGGGCGAAATGGGCGCAGATGACATAGTCCACATCGGTCAGCAGGGTGGCGGCGCGCTGCTGGCGATTATCCTCCACCACCAGCGTCAGATCGCCGATATCGCCGGATTTCATTGCCCGCCGCACCGACGCCGCCGGCGTCTTCGCGCCAACCTCGTTGCGACGGATCGACTGGAAGCGGATCGGCTTGAGTACGTGGATTTCGTCAACGATCCAGCGGATTTCCGGCTTCCAGTAGATCGCCTCAAGTATCCCACGCGCCGCCGATGGCGTCATCACATCGTAGGATACGCGCTCCACCTTCATTTCCGGACGGGTAAAGCAGGCGAATTTGCCGCGAACCCGCAATCGCACGCCGTAACTCACGCTTCCCCCCAACTATTGCTGGCTGCCATTGCTGAAATACAGCCATTTCGTTCATTCTCAGGCAACTACAACCAAAGTACAAGGCAAATTATCAGAAAATATATTGCTCAAGCCCCATGGAATCTGCCTGCTCCCACACCAGCCCTTCCTCCGGGCTGTAAAGATCATCCCGCGTCAGCACAGCGAACTGCTCGCCGAATCCTTCCAGAAATCTGGCGTGGCCGTTTTCGATCAGCAGTTTGCGATAACGGGGCGGAATCTGGACAATCCACGATTGCAGCTTTCGCGCCTGCCGGCCGACCGGCGCGCCGGCCTGCAGCGCCGCGATGGCTTCGCGCGGCTCATCCTCCTGCGCGATTATCACCGGCGCCATGCCGTCTTCGATGAAGCGGAAAGCCTCGCCACAGGTCCGGTAGCCAAACGCCGGCCGACCATTGCTGATCCCAAACAGATCCGCCACCGCCGCGCTCTGATTGCGCCCGTCCCGGTTCTTCACCTTGACCTGGTCCAGACCGCCGCCTTTGCCCCAGTAAACCTCGCGAAAATACAGCGTGATGACGTCACGGGCAAAGAAATCCGCCTGTTCCGACGCCGCGCGCCCAAACGCTGCCGCCAGTTGCTCGATCGCCGGCGGCGACTTCACTTCGGCTGGCGTGAATACATCCACGAAACTTTCACTGGCCGGACGCTCGGCTTCGCGATTGCAGCGCCCCGCCGCCTGGATAATGCTGTCCAGCCCCGTTTCCGCCCGCCAGACGCGCGGAAACGACACGTCGACGCCAGCTTCGATAAGGCTGGTGGCGATGACCCGACATGGCTCTCCGGCTTTCAGGCGCCGGCGCACGTCTGCCAGTATGGGCCGCCGGTGCGCCGCCGTCTGCCGTGTGGTGAGATGCACCAGCCCTTCCAGCCCGGCTTCCTTCGCCGCGAGATACAATGCCCGCGCGTGCGCGCGATTGTTGACGATGACCAGCCCCTGCGGGCTCTCGCCCAATTCCTGAACCAGCTCCGCGTCCGTGAGCACGCCGCGCAACCGGGGCGTCACCCGCCTCAGCGCTGCATGCAGGGCGTCCGGATCGGGGGCGAGTTCCGTCACCTGCCTGAAGCCCCCCCCAAAAATCCGGCGCCAGCAACGCCGGTTGCGTCGCGGTGCACAGCACCACCGTGCAGCCGTAATTGCGCACGAGCTCGTCCAGCGCCGCAACGCAGGGCCGCAGCAAATTAAGCGGAATGCTCTGCGCCTCGTCCAGCACGATCACGGCGTTACACAAATTGTGCAATTTGCGACAACGCGCCGGTCGCGCCGAGAACAGGCTCTCGAACAGTTGCACATTGGTGGTGACCACAAGCGGCGCCGCCCAGTTCTCCATCGCCAGGCGTCGCTTGTTGACGCCCCCCGGATCCACCTGCTCCCCCTCCTCAGGCGCCGGCGCCGCGTCGAACCCGGAGTGATGCTCCAGAACGACCGGCCGGCCGTCGTCATCACCAAACACCGCGCGCATGATCCCGGCCGTCTGCTCGACGATTGAGGTGAACGGAATGCCGTAGACAATGCGATCCATGCCGTGATGGCGCGCATGCTCCAGCGCGAACGCCAGCGAAGACAGGGTCTTGCCGCCGCCTGTCGGCACGTCGAGCGTGAACACGCCTTTCGGCATCTTCGCCCTGCTCCGCACCTGCGCCAGAATGTCGTTGCGCAGCTGGTTAAGCGGCGATGCGCGCGCCGCCTCCGGCATGGAGGCCGCCTTTGCGGCCATATAGGCGTCGAAGGCGGCGACCAGATCGCCAGCGATCTCCGGCAGCCGAGGCCACTCCCGGTCGACTGCCCCCCGCCCCTCCGCCCGGGCGCAATAAGCCTCGGTGCACAGGCGATCCGCATCCACGAGACAGGAGAACAACATGCGCCCGAGGAAAGCGGCCTGAAATACCGCCCGCTTTTTGTCCGGCTCCGGATACGGACTGAAACCTTCCGGAGCCAGCTGGCGCGCCTCAGCCGTGAGCGCGTCCCGCCAGCCAGGAAACAGCGCCGGCAGATCGTTGCGGGCCAGACGCCCCTCCAGACAACCATCCTCAAGCCCGTGATCAGGCAAGCCGGCGTGATGACCGGCTATGGCGTACGCCGCGATGCTGGCGAACACCTTGTCCTGCGGCGCGGTCGCGAGGTTAATGATCTCGCGCGCGCCCGCGGTGGAATGATCGGGCCCCTTTGCGCGCTCGCCCCGAATGTATTGCTGGAATTCCCGCGTGTATTTTCCAAGATCATGCAGCTGCCCGGTCAGCATTGCCAGGCGGCTGGCGCCAAACTTGCCAGCAAACGCGCCAGCCATATCGCCAACCGCATGCGCATGAACCTGACACGTCTCCCAATCCGTCATATCCGGATTTGACGACGAATGCGCGAAATAAATGTCCAGACCCATGACGCCCCCCAACGCACGTGGATCAACGAAGCCAGACTGAACGATCACTCCCTCCCCCAAAAGCCATCACCCGACGGTATCCACTACTTTCTGACAACTTTCCGGGCGGCGCGGAGTTCTGGGCATATGCGTTTCAATCCACGCGCCCGCGTGGGGGGCGACCTGCTACAAGGCGGAGCAAGCCGCGCGGGGGGGTGACAGCCGGCAAACGACCAGGCTAAGGACGCGGTAGAGTTTCGACCCACGCCCCCGCGTGGGGGGCGACGGGACACCACGCGCGCGGGAGTCAGGAACCCAAAAGTTTCGACCCACGCCTCCGCGTGGGGGGCGACACTGGTCGGACTTCGTGCGTCCCCTGCCCATCGTGTTTCGACCCACGCCCCCGCGTGGGGGGCGACAACCACGACAAGCTGCCTGAGGTTCCTGAGTTTGGTTTCGACCCACGCCCCCGCGTGGGGGGCGACTTCTATCCGGGCGACTGGCAGTCTGAGGTCACCCTGTTTCGACCCACGCCCCCGCGTGGGGGGCGACACGGAAGGGATCGACCTGACTGTCCGTGACCTCCAGTTTCGACCCACGCCCCCGCGTGGGGGGCGACCCAGATCGACGTTGTAGTTGCGCGCCATGGAAAGGTTTCGACCCACGCCCCCGCGTGGGGGGCGACATCTCCGGCACGGGCGCCACGCTCGAAGGGACGGTTTCGACCCACGCCCCCGCGTGGGGGGCGACGTCAACGCCGCCTGTACACCCTCCAGTTGCGCCAGTTTCGACCCACGCCCCCGCGTGGGGGGCGACCGCCATACGGCCACCTGTCTCTTGCGGCTATCGAGTTTCGACCCACGCCCCCGCGTGGGGGGCGACTCGCTTTGCCATCGTGCTGGAGTGGTCACCAGTGAGTTTCGACCCACGCCCCCGCGTGGGGGGCGACGAGGTCGGTGTTGAGGTCCACCTCGAACCACGCCCTGTTTCGACCCACGCCCCCGCGTGGGGGGCGACGCTACAGCGCTCCGCATGTACGTCGTCATGGCGAAGTTTCGACCCACGCCCCCGCGTGGGGGGCGACTGGCGTACTCGTTGACCAACGCGCCGTAAGCCGTGTTTCGACCCACGCCCCCGCGTGGGGGGCGACGGGTCGCGGAAGAAGTCATCGACAAGCGGGTCGGTGTTTCGACCCACGCCCCCGCGTGGGGGGCGACCGAAGGTTTGCGCAAGTGGATCAATGCCGACAGGGTTTCGACCCACGCCCCCGCGTGGGGGGCGACCGGGCGTGACATCTCGACTGCTGAGAAGGCGGCGTCTGTTTCGACCCACGCCCCCGCGTGGGGGGCGACCAGGACAACGTGCCAGTGGCAGATGAGCCGCAGGCCGTTTCGACCCACGCCCCCGCGTGGGGGGCGACGAAGGAGTCGGATTACCAGGATTTCTTCGCATATGTTTCGACCCACGCCCCCGCGTGGGGGGCGACCAGGTTTACCGCGGCTACGAGGATGAGTTCGAAAAGTTTCGACCCACGCCCCCGCGTGGGGGGCGACTCGATAACCGCGCCATCCTTGATCAGGTAAACCTGTTTCGACCCACGCCCCCGCGTGGGGGGCGACACTTTCTCGCGCGCGTCTTTCGACTCGCGATAGATGTTTCGACCCACGCCCCCGCGTGGGGGGCGACTGCTCGACCGGATTTCGGTGCGACGGCTGACCGGCGTTTCGACCCACGCCCCCGCGTGGGGGGCGACCGGGGTTCCATCCCTTGATTACCTTGACACATATAAGTTTCGACCCACGCCCCCGCGTGGGGGGCGACGGATCATGCAGGTTCTTGGCGATGATGCTGCAAAGGTTTCGACCCACGCCCCCGCGTGGGGGGCGACCGCTATCCTTTAACCTGAAGATTTCGCGAAATGAAATCTGGCGTCAGCGCGAAACGGAGGTCTGGCGGCGCGCAGTGGGGCGGGTGGGAGGTGGGGCCGGGCGGAAAGCTGTGGGCTGGCAAACCCTTGGGCGGAGCGCGAACCCCGCCGGTTTTTCGGGCCAGCTTGGGGTTCGCGCGAGCCGGCGCATCCTGGCCTGCGCACCCTGGCCTGCGCATCCTGGGAATATGCGCCTTCGGGAAGAATGGTCGCGCCCTGCCAAGGAAAAAAACGCGTCCCGCCCAAAGGCGCGATACGATTCACTTTCGGCATGAGCGGGTTTCAGGCCGCCCTCCGCCGCGCTGTTGCGGCCAAAAACTTCAGGCCAAAAACTTCAGGTCAGAAAACCTGCAAGAAACCGGTCTTGACAAAACAGGCTCAGCGAAACGGGCGCAACGCGACGCGCAGTTCGTTAACGAACAGTTCCGGCTGCTCGAAGGCGGCGAAATGGCCGCCGCGATCCAGCTCGTTCCAGTATACGATATTACTGAAACGCCTGTCCGCCCAACGGCGCGCTGGCGGGGAAATATCCTTCGGGAAAATGCTCGCCGCTACCGGAACCCGCACCTCGCCGCCGGAGAAGTGGCGGAAACTCTCCCAGTAGAGCCGGCCCGATGAGCCGGCGGTCGCCGGCAGCCAGTACAGCATGATGTTGTCGAGCAGTTCATCGCGGGTCAGCACGCTGAGCGGATCGCCATTGCAATCCGTCCACTCGAAAAACTTCTCGAAGATCCAGGCCGCCTGGCCGGCGGGCGAGTCCGTCAGGCCGTAGGCCAGGGTCTGCGGGCGGGTGCTCTGCTGCACCGCATAGCCGTTGCCCTGGTCGCGATAATAGCGGGCGCGGGCCAGCAGCGCCTTTTCCCTGTCGTCCATGTCGTCCCGCTGGTCACGCCCGGGCGGCGCCGTCACCATGTTCAGGTGGATGGCCGCGAGGCCAGGCGGCGGCGCCTCGCCCATGGCGATGCTGATGGCCGATCCCCAGTCACCGCCCTGGGCCACATAATGCTCATAGCCCAGCCGCCGCATCAGTTCGCCCCAGGCGGCGGCGATACGCTGCGTCGTCCAGCCCGCCTGCAGCGGTTTGCCGGAAAACCCGTAACCGGGAATGGAAGGCGCCACGACATGGAAGGCGTCGGCCGGGTCACCGCCGTGGGCGGCCGGGTCGGCCAGCGGTTCAATGATCTTGTGAAACTCGATGACCGAGCCGGGCCAGCCGTGGGTGATGATCAGCGGCAGGGCGTCCGGATTGGGCGAGCGCCGGTGAATGAAATGAATGTCAACGCCGTCGATCCGCGTCATGTGCTGGCCGAAGCCGTTGAGCATCGCCTCGCAGCGCCGCCAGTCGTAAGCGCGGAGCCAGTAGTCGCAGAGGTCCTGAACAGCGGCGAGCGGCGCGCCCTGGCGCAGGTCGTCCACCGTTTCCTTTTCCGGCCAGCGCGTGCGCGCCAGACGCTGGCGCAGGTCGTCCAGCGCTTCCTCCGGCACGGACAGCACAAACGGCGTGACAGGCTCCGTCATGATCCCTCCCTCCCGCGCGCGCAGGTCTGCTTTTCGTTTCTGGTTGTCTCCGGCAGGAGACAGCATTTTTCGCGCCGCGGGAAGGTGTTGCAGCAGGCGCCAGGGATATTCCAGAGACGATTTGCCCGGGCGTTCACTGGCGCGGTCGCATCAGGCCTCCGCGCCAGCTGGTCCGGCCTTACTTGCCCTTAACTTCGGCGAGCAGCTCGTCATACATCTTGCAGGCTTCGGTCATCGAACCGGGCGCCTGCTGCTTCGCCTGAATGGCCTGCATGCGCTGGGTGACTTCCATGGCTTTCTGCTGATCCCTGGCCGCCAGCGTCTGCAGCGAGGTCGACAGCTCGGTCGCCTTTGCATTGATGTCTTCGGCCGTGCAGGCAAACGCGGAAACCGGCGCCAGGGCCGCAACGACAACGAAGATCCTCAGCATGTTCACGGTAACGATCCTCCAGTGCGCCCTGTGCTCCGGCCATGGCCGCCAGCAGGGGGGCGTTCCTTTCGGTTGATGGGCGGAGCTTTTGCCCCCCGCTTCTGCGAGGCGGCCCTCCAGAAAGCTCCAGCTTGACGGCGCGGAGTTCTGTTGCTCCGCGCCGCCGCCCCTTGTGCGCGATTCAGCCGTCGCGCCCCAATCACAATTGCAGCAGCGCCCAATTGTCCCGCCCGCTCACTCCACGCCGCCCCTGACGCATTTTCTTCACGGGAAATGGGCTCCACTTTTCCCGAAAATGCTCTAGAAACCCGTAGCAACCATGCCCCCCGGGAATGGAGCGCAGTGTTTTTACAGGAACGACAGGCGGAAAACGCGGAGCGGAGGAACGGAAGGAAGCAGCATCGCTTTCCCGGACCATGCTCCGCGCCGGCGACCTGACGGAGACGAGCAGACAATGACCACGAATGAATCCGCCGAAAAGCTCGCCGCCAGGGCCCTTGCCGCCGGAGAGCTGGCGGACGGCGCCGAAATCGATCCCGCCTTGCTCGAATTCATCGAGGCCCGCATGGCCGGCGGCACGCCGCACGCCCACGCCCTTGGCCTCCGGTTTGAGAGCGCGCGCGTTGGTCATGCAACCCTGGCCCTGCCTTACCAGGCGCAGTTCGCGGGTGATTCAGAAACCGGCGTTCTCCATGGCGGCGTCATCACCGCCCTGATTGATCACACCTGTGGCGCCTCGGTGCAGCTGAAGAAGGCCATGCGCCAGGCGATCGCCACGCTGGACCTGCGCATCGACTACATGAAGCCAGCCGCCAGCGGCGAAACGGTGCATTGCCACGCCCACTGCTACAAGATGACGAAGAACATCGCCTTCGTCCGGGCGGAAGCCTACCAGGGCGAGGGCGACCTTATCGCCAACGCGGTGGCCACCTTCATGCTGGCCGCCAACAAGACCAGCCTGAGCGTCCGCCCCGACACGACGAAGCTGAACGAACTGCCGGTGCGTCCGCCGGCGCCGCCCAGGAGCCCCGGCAGCCCGGCGCAGAAGATGCTGGAGCGGATGAGCTACGCCCAGTTTCTCGGCGTGGAGTGCGAGCAGCGCGGCGACGATGTCACCGCCATCATGCGCTTCGAGCCCAGACTGATTGGCAACCCCTCCCTGCCCGCCCTGCACGGCGGCACGATCGGCGCCTTCCTGGAAACCACCGCCCTGTTGCAGCTCAGCGCCCAGTTCGGCCAGGACCGCCCGCCAAAACCCATTGGCCTCACCATCAATTACCTGCGCTCCGGCCGACCGGTGGACACATACGCCCGCTGCCGCATCACCAAGGAAGGCCGCCGTGTCGTCGCCGTCAAGGTCGAGGCCTGGCAGGAGAACCAGGACAAGCCGATCGCCAGCGCCTACGGCCATTTCCTGCTGCGCCAGGAATAGGAATGAGGGTGGCGGAGATCCGCCGGCAAGGACATCTCCGCCAGCAAAAAGGCCGCCCATTGGGCGGCCCGTTTTTTTCCTGGAGCGCTGCTCCCGCCGGTTCATCAGGCGGGGGCCGCGACCGGTCGATAACCGGTCGATGAGACGGCTGCGCGCGGCCTCTCAGGCCTCCTGGAGCACTTCCACGGACGGCGGTCCGGCCATGAACTGGCCCATTTCCTTGCCGAGCGCGCGGAAATGGTCGGACTTGCGGTGCGCCTCAATGGCGGCCTGATCCTTGTAGCGTTCAATGAACACATACACGGTGGGATCGTCCGTCTTGTGCAGGGCGTAGAATTCGCAGCCCGGCTCGTTGGCGTTCACCTTCGCCGCCAGCTCCTTGGCGACTTTCTCGAAAGAAGCGCCCTCGCCTTCCTTGACCTTGATCCGTGCAACGATCGAAACCATGCGTATTCCTCCATCAACGTCCCGCCGGCCGATCCTGGCCTGTACAGGGCGCCTCCACGTTTCTGGCCGCCGGACAGGGAAACGACAGCCGCAGCCCCATCCACCGGATCATCAGGCATAGAACAAGTTGGGCCGATATGGAAACCACAGGCGACAGCCCGTGGCGGCGTGTGGAGAACGCCCCCGGGATGGGGCGCCGGGGGGCCGGAGGTGGGGCGCCCGGGAAATGGGTCGCCCAAGAAAGATGAGCGTGAAAGATGAGCGCCCGGAAAGACACCCGCAACCCGAACGAAAAACGGCCGGGCGCGGAGCAGGGGCCGGGCCAGATCAGATCAGATCAGGGCCACAACCGACGCGGACCAGGGCAGAGCCCCGCGGAGACAAAAATGCCCCCTCTGAGGGGGTCAGAGGGGGCGGGTCTCATGGAGTGAGCACCGGTGCGGGCAACTCCGCATATCCCGGTTGTTAATAATGACTTAACACATATTGACGCCTTGTAAAAGCAGAAAAAATTTCCCTCCGCCCCTGCGATGTCCGTTCCCTTACGTCGTACGGTGGATCCGGCCGGCGCGCCAGGAAACCAACGGCTCCCGGCCGGCTACCGGCGGCCTCAGCCCGTGGCTTCGCGCAGCCAGGCGGCGGTCGCGGCGTCTGGCGCGACGTGGAGCAACGCCACCACCGGCGTTTCATAGGGATGAAGCGCGCGCAACCGGGCGGAGGCCGCCTCTGCTGCCTTTGCCGGCAGCTTGAAGATCACCACGACCTCCTGTCCTTCTTCGACCCCGTCCCCATAGCGATAGACGGACCGCATACCGGGAATGATGTTGGCGCAGGCGACCAGGCGCGCCTCCACCAGCTCCCGGGCGACCCGCGCGGCCGCCGCCTCTCCGGGAAAGGTGGTGTACAAAAAGACGAATTCGCTCACCGCCGCCTCCAGTTTTCCGGCCGCCTGGCGCGCCCCGCCAGCCAGCCCGTGACGCCAGCGGCCCGCGAAACGCAGACGGCTTGCCGTCCGGCAAATTTTGGAATAATTCTAAAACACTGTCATTTTGGACAGGATATCAAATCCATGCTCACCCGTCTCTTCAACGGCGGCCGCCGGCCGTTCGATTCCCTCTCCGAACAGGAAATTCTCGCCCTCGCCATCTCCTCCGAGGAGGATGACGCGCGGATTTACCTCGCCTACGCCGACGGTCTGCGTGATGATTTTCCTGATACGGCGCGGATTTTCGAGCGTATGGCCGCGGAAGAGCATGCCCATCGCGACGCCCTGATCGCCCTGCATCAGGCCCGCTTCGGCGATACGATTCCGCTGATCCGCCGCGAGCACGTCAGCGGCTATTTCACCCGCAGGCCGGACTGGCTGGTGCGCCCGCTGGGCATCGACAGGGTTCGCGCCGCCGCCGCCGCCATGGAGGAGCAGGCCTGGCGTTTTTACGCGACGGCGGCCGAACGGGTGACCGACGCGGCGACCCGCAAGCTCCTCGGCGATCTCGCCCTTCAGGAAAAGCAGCACGAAGCGCTGGCCGACGCGCTGGAACAGCGACTGACGCCGGCTGACGTTCAGGAAGGCGAGCGCGCCGCAGAACGCCGGCAACAGATCCTCACCTATATCCAGCCCGGCCTCGCCGGCCTGATGGATGGCTCGGTATCGACGCTGGCGCCCATTTTCGCCGCCGCTTTCGCCACCCAGGACACCTGGCAGACCTTTCTCGTCGGCCTCTCCGCCTCGGTTGGCGCCGGCATTTCCATGGGCTTCACCGAGGCGGTGCATGATGACGGCAAGCTCTCGGGCCGGGGCTCGCCGATCAAGCGCGGCCTCGCCTGCGGGATCATGACCACGCTCGGCGGCCTCGGCCACGCCCTCCCCTATCTCATCCGCGATTTCTGGACCGCCACCGCCGTCGCCGTCGTGCTGGTGTTTTGCGAATTGTGGGCCATCGCATGGATCCAGAACCGTTACATGGAAACCCCCTTCTTCCGCGCCGCCCTGCAGGTGGTGCTGGGCGGCGCGCTGGTGCTGGCGGCCGGCATCCTGATCGGCAGCGCCTGACGGCCGCCGGGGGCCCGGCCCGAACGGGCCTGGCCGGCGCGCCGCCCGTGCGGTTCCCTTGTCCTGCGGGACGTGTCATTCATATCGCGGCGCCATGCACCCACCACGTTCGGGAAAGGCGTGAGCCAGCGCCATCCCTTGAGTGGAGCATTCGGGCGGAACATGCCACGCAGCTATTCGTCGATCGGCTTTGTCGCCAGCGACAATCCGGAAGCCCAGGATTCCCGGGTCCGGCTGGAAGAACGCTATGGCGGCGTTGACCCCAAACAGGCTTCAGTCATCGTCGCCCTCGGCGGCGACGGGCTGATGCTGCAAACCCTGCACCGTTTCATGGGACGCGACAAACCGATCTACGGCATGCATCGCGGCTCCGTCGGCTTCCTGATGAACGACTATTGCGAGGATAACCTGATCGAGCGGCTGGCGGCGGCGCAACGCTCCATCGTCCATCCGCTGCTGATGCGCGCCATCGATCACAATGGGGAGGAAACCACCGCCCACGCCATCAATGAGGTCAGCCTGCTCCGCCAGACCCATCAGGCGGCGAAGCTGCGGATTTCCGTTGACGGCAAGGTGCGCATGGAAGAACTCACCGCCGACGGCGTTCTGGTGGCGACCCCAGCCGGCTCCACCGCCTACAACCTGTCGGCCAACGGCCCGATCCTGCCCCTGAACGCGCCGTTGCTGGCGCTGACGCCCCTGGCCCCGTTCCGTCCCCGCCGCTGGCGCGGCGCCCTGCTGCCCAATCACGCCAGGATCGCCATCGAGGTGCTGGAGCCTGAAAAACGGCCGGTCGCGGCCGTCGCCGACGGCCACGAGGTCCGCCGCGCGCACCGGGTCGAGGTGCGCAAGGACCCCTCCCTGCAACTGGTGCTGTTGCACGACCAGGGCCACAGCCTTGACGAACGCATCCTGCGCGAGCAATTCGGCTACTGAGGGTGTTCCGGCAATCCCGGCGGGCTTCGCGCGGCACAACGCGTCATGCCGGCGCCGGCGCGGCGGCCCTGGCTCATCGCCGGTGAATTCCGCCAGAAGCCGCGGGCACCCCAACAATGAACAGGCGCGGAGAATGAGGGAGCGACATGACGCACGAGAACGACATATCCCGGCTGGACGCTGACGGACGCCATCCGCGCGGCGGCCTGTGGTTTGAGGATTTCACCGTTGGCCGGACTTTCGCCCACCGTCTGACGCGGACGGTGACCCAGGCGGACAACATGCTGTTTTCCAACATGACGCTCAATCCGCAGCCGTTGCACATCGACGCGCACTTCTGCGCCACCGAGACCGAGTGGGGGCGGCCGCTGGTCAATTCCCTGTTCACCCTCGGTCTGATGGTCGGCATTTCGGTGAACGACACCACCATGGGCACCACCATCGGCAATCTGGGGATGACGGACGTGCGTTTCCCGGCCCCGCTGTTCGAGGGCGACACGGTGCGCGTCGCCACCGAAGTCGCCGCGGCGCGCGTATCAAAATCGCGGCCGGACGCCGGCGTCGTCGACTTCATCCACCGGGCGTACAAACAGGACGGAACCCTGGTGGCCGAATGCCGCCGCCAGGCCTTCATGCGCCGCCGTCCCGCCTGATTTTCCGCCTGATTTTTTCCCACCGGACATTGCAGATGCGCTCCTTTCTTTTCGTCCCCGGCGACAGTCCCAAGAAAATGGCGAAGGCGCTGGATTCCGGCGCCGACGCGCTGATCATCGACCTGGAGGATTCCGTCGCCATCGGCCAGAAGGACCAGGCGCGGGTGAGGACCCGGGACTTCGTCCGCGAGGCGCGCGGGGCCGCGGGGCGGCCACGCCTGTTTGTCCGGGTCAACGCGCTGGATTCGGGGCTGACGGACGCCGATCTCGACGTGGTGATGGCGGCGGCGCCCGATGGCGTCGTGCTGCCCAAGTCGTCCGGCGGCGCCGACATCTCCCATCTTGCCGCCAAGATCGCCGTGCGTGAGGCGGAGTTCGACCTGCCGGACGGCGCCACCGTCATCATGCCTGTCGCCACCGAAACGGGGGCCAGCATTTTTGGCCTTGGCAGCTACGCCGGCGCCAGTCGCCGCCTCATCGCCCTGTCCTGGGGGGCGGAGGACCTGTCCGCCGACATTGGCGCCCAGGCCAACCGGGACGCGGCCGGCCAGTTCACCGGGCCGTTCCGCCTCGCCCGCGCGCTGCTGCTGTTCGGCGCCAGCGCCGCCGGCGTCGCCGCCATCGACACCGTGTTCACCGGCCTCAGGGACCTGGAGGGGCTGGACAGGGAATGCGCCGACGCCCTGCGCGACGGCTTCTCGGGCAAGCTCGCCATTCACCCGGCGCAAATTCCGGTGATTCACGAGCGGTTCACGCCATCGGCCGCCGCCATTGCCGAAGCCCGCGCCATCGTCGACGCATTCGCCGCCAATGACGCCCTCGGGGTGATCAACATTGACGGCCAGATGATCGACCGGCCGCACCTGCTGCGCGCCCGGCGCACCCTGGCCCGGGCCGGGCAGGCGTAAAGCGGCGACGCGCCCGCTCCCGCCAGTTGTCACATCACATGGGCGCCTGATCACTTTCGGGCGTGGCGCGCGATCATTTGGGCGCGTGGCGCGCGATGGGGCTTGCCTGCTCAGTCGCCGCCGCCTTCGGGGCGCTTGATGGAAAACACTTCGTTGACCACCGAATAGTCCCGGAAGCCCAGGCGGGCGATCGGCCGCATCGCCGCCGTGTCGATCATGCCGTCGCGGATGAAGCGGTCGTCGATGTAGACGCCCACGACCTGGCCGAGCACCAGCTTCCAGCTGGTGTCGCGCCCTTCCAGATCGTCCAGCCGCACGGTTTGCAGGTAGCGGCATTCCAGCGCCGCCGGCGCCCCACGCACCCGCGGCGGCTTCACCAGCACCGATGGCTCCATCTCAAGCCCGGCGTGGTCAAACTCATTGACGCCGCGCGCCAGCGGCGCCGACGTCTCGCTCATGGCGAAACGCTGGTCCCAGGTGGCGATGCTGCACGTGAACTCCCCTGTCTCCTCGACAAAGGCGATGGAGTCCTTGTAGCCGCCGGTGGAGAATCCAACGATGGCCGGATCGGTGGAGAAGCCGTTGAAGAAGCTGTAGGGTGCCAGATTGACCGCCCCAGCCGCGCTCACCGAGCTGATCCAGCCGATGGGGCGCGGCGCCACCAGCGCCTTGAACGGGTCGTGCGCCAGAAACTCGCGGCGGCGGTCTGCTTCGTAAAACATCAGCTTTCCCCGTACCAGGAAACGATTTCGGTCAGATCGGGCCGCTCGCGATCCGGCGGAACGGCGGCGGCGGAGCCGATATGGATATAGCCGGCGATCCGTTCATCGGGGCGGACCCCAAGCGCCCCCAGCACCCGCCGGTCGAACGCCAGCCAGCCGGTGAGCCACGAGGTGGCGAAACCCATGGCGCAGGCAGCCTGGGTCAGGGCCATGCACACCGCGCCGGCGGACAGCTCCTGCTCCCACAGCGGAATTTTCACGTGTGGCCGCGCCGTGGACACCACCGCCACGATCACCGGCGCCATGGTCATGCGGGCGCGCTCCGCCTCGATCTGCTCCGGCCGCGCCCCTGGCTGGTCGGCGCGCGCCGCCGCCGCGATCACCGCCCCAATCCGCTCCCGGCCCTCGCCGGCGATGACAATGAACCGCCACGGCGCCAGCTTGCCGTGATCCGGCACGCGGCTGGCCAGCCGCAACAGTTCTTCGACCTGGGGGCGTGAAGGACCCGGCTCTTTCAGGCCGGCGGGCGGTACCGAGCGGCGGGCGGCCATCAGCTTGAGCATCTCTGTCACGGATCACCTTTCTGACGGGTTCATGCGATTTTCCGGGGCAAACGCCGCCCCGACCGGCCCGTCCGGCGCTTGCAGACGGGCTCTTATAACGTCCGCGAGGCTTGCGCCGCTACGGGCCGCGATGCATGACAACCGCCGGCGCCTGAAAATAGGCGTGATCGGCCTGCACACAGCATGGGCAGGACGTTTGGGCGGTGAAATAGCGGGAATGCGAACGTGAGGAAGCAAACGGTTGTCGCCATGGCCGCTTTGGCGACGGTTATTTTCGCGCCTGTCCTTCCCGCATCCGGGCAGACCGGCGGCCCGACAGCCGCACAGGAGCCAGCGCCCGCGCCGTCCACCCCGGCCCCATCCGCGCCCGCCCCTACCCTGGCGACGCCGCCGGCCCACGGCGAGGCCGGCTCGCTGACCGCCCCCTTGCCTGAACCTGAACAGGCGGAGAAGCTATTGCGCCTGTCGCTCGGCGCCACCCTTGGCTCCACGCCCGGCCACGGCCTCGCCCTGCACAGCGGACTGGTGTGGCGGGTTTACGCCGACGCCCCCGACCCGAATGGCGAGATCGCCCGGCCCGTCGCCGAGTCGACGGAAGCGACGCCGACCCTGCATCTGAAGCCTGGCGTCTATATGGTGCACGCCGCCTATGGCTACGCCAGCGCCATGCAGCGGGTCGACCTCACCTCGGACAGCCAGGTGAAGCTGGCCATCAACGCCGGCGGGCTGAAGGTTCTCGGCGCCGTTGGCGATATGCCGATCCCGTCCTCGCAGATGCGCGTTTCGGTGTTCGTGCCGGTCGGTCAGGATCTTGAAGGCCGCCGCGTGGTGGAGAACGCCCCGCCGGGCGTGACCATCCGCCTGCCCGAAGGCGTCTACCATGTGGTCTCCACCTATGGCGATTCGAACGCGGTGATGCGGGCGGACCTGAAGGTGGAGCCCGGCAGGATCACCGAGGCCACCTTGCACCACCGCGCCGCCGTCGTGACCCTGAAGCTGGTTCAGGCGCCGGGCGGCGAAGCCTTCGCCGGCACCGCCTTCAGCGTGCTGACCCCCGGCGGCGACGTCATCCGCGAAGAGATTGGCGCATTCCCCTCCGTCGTGCTGGCGGAAGGCGATTACGTCGTCATCGCCCGCTATGACGGCAAGGTGCACACGCGCGAATTCAAGGTGGAATCCGGCGCCAACCGCGATGTGGAGGTGCTGGTCAGCCAGTAGGTGGCGCTGATGCGCCCCAGCCCGCAGGCTGACGTGAATATATCCCCCGGCCGGCAGGCGGAACGACTTGCCGCCTGCCGCGTTCCTTCTGCGAGGCGCTCCCGGCCCCTTCCGGGCGGGGCCACCCGGGGGAACGATCATACATGGCGCCAGCTCGCGACACCGCCCGCCCTTCCGCCCCGCCTGTCCTGAGCCCACCCCGGACCACCCCGGACATCGCCCGCCCGTCGGCCGCCGCCCTGCTCACCCTCGTCGTGCTGGCCGGGTTGCTGTATGTGGGGCGGGAAATTTTCATGCCGCTGGCGGTGGCGATCCTCCTCACCTTCACTCTGGCGCCCATCGTCAATTTCCTGCGCAAATGGTCGGTGCCCAGGATTCCCGCGGTGATCTTCACCGTCACCGTGGCTTTCGCCATCATCGGCCTGTTCAGCTTCATCGTCGCCTCCCAGATCACCAGCCTCGCGGGCAACATCCCGACCTATCAGGCCAACATCGTCCAGAAGGTGCAGGCGCTGAAGGAGATGGGCGCGGGCGGCGGAATGATCGAACGCATCAGCCGCGCCGTCGCACGCATCGGCACCGAAATTGAAAAAACCACCCCGGCGGCGCCCCAGGTGGAGTCCTCCGCGCCGGAAGCCCCCACGCCAGCCAGCGAGCGGGCGCCGGCGGAGCAGAAGCCATTGCCGGTGGAGATCGTCACCCGCGAAGGCCCGGTGGAGATCCTGCGCAACGTCGTCGTGCCGTTGGTCAGCCCCTTCGCCACCGCCGGCCTGATCATTGTCGTGGTGATCTTCATGTTGCTGGAGCGCGAGGACCTGCGCGACCGCTTCATCCGTCTGGCCGGCGCCGGGGATCTCTATCGCACCACCGAGGCGTTGCAGGACGCCGGCGCCCGTGTCGGCCACTATCTGCTCATGCAGCTGGTGGTGAACACCCTTTACGCCATTCCCATCGCCCTTGGCCTGTGGATGCTCGGCATTCCCAACGCCATGCTGTGGGGCCTGCTGACCCTGGCGCTGCGCTTCGTGCCCTATATCGGCCCGGTCATCGGCATGATGATCCCGCTGTTTCTCGCTCTCGCCGTCTCGCCGGGCTGGACGCTGCTGCTGTGGACGGCGGCGCTGTTCATCGTGGTCGAGCTCATCAGCAACAACATCATCGAGCCCTGGCTCTACGGCTCCCGCACCGGCCTTTCACCCATGGCGATCATCGTCGCGGCGATTGTCTGGACATCCCTGTGGGGGCCCGTTGGCCTCGTGCTTTCCACGCCAATCACCGTCTGCCTGATGGTGCTGGGCCGTCACGCGCCCCAGTTCGCCTTTCTTGACGTGCTGCTCGGCAACACGCCGGTGCTGGAGCCGCACCAGCGCCTCTATCAGCGGCTGCTGGCCGGCGATCCCCACGAGGCCACCGACAACGCCGAGGACTATCTCGAAACCGGATATCTGGTCGATTATTACGGCGACATCGGCCTGCCGGCGCTGCGCATCGGCGAAACCGACCGCCAGCGCGGCGTGCTGGACGAGGCGCAGCGCGCCCGCTTCGCCGCCACCGCCCAGGCGCTGGTCGCCAATCTGACCGATATCGCCCTAGAGGAAGAGGCCGAGGAGGAAAACCACCGGGAGGGCGCCGACAACGCCGAAGGTCAGGGCGCCGGCGGGACAGTCGCCAGACTGCAACGCGGCGTGCTCGCCAGGCTGCGCCCCGGCAAGGAAGCGGAGGCGGACGCCCACGACGCGGCGCGACCGGCGGCGACCGAAGCCCCGGCCCTGGTGCTGCCGGACGGCGAAGGCCGCCGCCTGCTGCTGATTGGCGGCCGCAGCGAACTGGACGACGTGGCGGCGGCCATGCTGGCCCAGACACTCCAGGCGCAGGGCGCGGAAACCAGCCTGGCGCCGTTCTCCGATATCGCCGGATTCGGCCGGCTGACGCTGCCGCTGGACGGCGTCGATACGGCCGTCGTCGCCTACCTCAACGTTGCCTCGGCCGCCCACGCCCGCCAGACCGTGCGCCGGCTGAAACGGGCGCAGCCCGCCCTGCGGGTCGGGGTGTTCGTGCCGCTGGAGGAGGCCGACCCGCCGCTACCCTTCGACGCCCCGGCGATCTATGCCGACTTCATCGCCACGCGGCTGCGCGACGCCGTGCGTCTCGCCCTCGCCGACGCGGAGCCGGACGCGGACATCAACCGCCGCCTGTTCACCCGCCACGTCGTCCGCCCGCTCCGCGCCCCGCGCCAGCCAGCCGCCGTCGTGGAAGGATAAGACGCCCCATCCAAAGCGTGGGCTGAAACACAACTGGCCAACAGGAGGGCGCCCGCATCATCCGCGCCCGTCGTGTCCGCGCCCGTCGTGCCGGCGCCCATCTTGCCCGCCCGTCTTGCCCGCCCGTTACGGACGTCCATGCCTTCACGTCAGGCAATCCGCAAACATAACGGCCCCGGAGCCATAAGCTCCGGGGCCGCTTTATCCTCTCACGAGGTCTTGCGTCACAAGGTCTTGCGTCGCCTGGCCCTGCTTCTCATCGCGCCTTGCGGCTCAAAGCTGGCCAGCGACCACGCGCTTGCCGTCCAGCTCCACCGCCGCCGCGTCGGCCACGGCGTCGGGCGCGCGCAGGCGCTTCTGGTCCGGCGGCAACGCCTCCAGCTGCAGCATGGCCAGAGCCTCGTCGAGCCCCATGGAGCGCTGCTCCTGCGAGCCAAGCCGCCGGATCGACACGGTGCGCTCCGCCGCTTCCTTCTTGCCCACCACCAGCAGCACCGGAACCTTGGCCAGCGAATGTTCGCGGACCTTGTAGGTGATTTTCTCGTTGCGCAGGTCGAGGCCGGCGCGCAGGCCGCCCCGCTTCGCCGCTTCGGCCACCTCGCGGGCGTAGGCGTCGCCGTCCTGGGTGATGGTCAGCACCTTCACCTGCTCTGGCGCCAGCCACAGCGGGAAGTGGCCCGCGAAATGCTCGATCAGGATGCCGGTGAAGCGCTCGATGGAGCCGCAGATGGCGCGGTGCACCATCACCGGCGTTTTCTTCTGGCCGTCGGCGTCAATGTAGAACGCGCCGAAACGTTCCGGCAGGTTGAAGTCCACCTGGGTGGTGCCGCACTGCCAGTCACGACCGATGGCGTCGCGCAGCACATATTCGAACTTCGGCCCGTAGAACGCGCCCTCGCCCTCGTTGACCGCCGTCTGGATGCGACCGCCGGACTGCGCCTCGATCTGCTTCAGCACCCGGCCCATCACCGCTTCGGCGTGATCCCACAGGGCGTCGGAGCCAACGCGCTTTTCCGGGCGGGTCGACAGCTTCACCACGATCTTGTCGAAGCCGAAGTCGGAATAGGTCGAGAGGATCAGATCGTTGATCTTCAGGCACTCTTCCGCCAGTTGGTCCTCGGTGCAGAACACATGGGCGTCGTCCTGGGTGAAGCCGCGCACGCGCATCAGCCCGTGCATGGCGCCAGAGGCCTCGTAGCGGTGCACGACGCCAAACTCGGCCATGCGCAACGGCAGGTCGCGATACGACTTCAGGCCGTGCTTGAAGATCTGCACGTGGCCCGGGCAGTTCATCGGCTTCAGCACGAACCAGCGCTTGTCCTCGGCCTCATCGCCGGCCGACTGGGCCGCGAACATGTTCTCACGGTACCAGTCCCAGTGACCGGAAGTCTCCCACAGGCTCTTGTCGAGGATCTGCGGCGCGTTCACCTCGTCATAGTCGCCGGCAAGACGGCGGCGCATGTAGGAGATGATGCCCTGGAACAGGGTCCAGCCCTTCGGATGCCAGAAGACGGTGCCCGGCCCCTCCTCCTGGAAGTGGAACAGGTCCATCTCGCGACCGAGACGACGATGGTCGCGACGCTCCGCCTCCTCAAGCTGTTTCAGATAGAGATCGAGGTCGTCCTGCTTCGCGAAGGCGGTGGCGTAGATGCGGGTCAGCATCGGATTGTTGCTGTCGCCGCGCCAGTAGGCGCCCGCCACCTTCATCAGCTTGAAGGCGTTGCCGATCTTGCCGGTGGAGGTCATGTGCGGCCCACGGCACAGGTCGAGCCATTCGCCCTGGCGGTAGATGCGCAGATCATCGCCCACCGGAATGGCGTCGATCAGCTCCACCTTGTAGTTTTCGCCCTTCGCCGCGAAGAATTCCTTCGCCTGCTCCCGCGTCCACACTTCCTTGGTGAACGGCGCGTCGCGGGCGATGATCTCGCGCATCTTCTTCTCGATGGCGGGAAAATCTTCGAGGCTGAACGGCTCGTTCCGGGCGAAGTCGTAGTAGAACCCGTTCTCGATGACCGGCCCGATGGTGACC
>Ga0182737_1000622_pt1 | contig 46291 bp, 45 predicted proteins | sample eDN5th30CBELigOP_FD_128878 | JGI IMG/M metagenome (GOLD analysis project Ga0182737, IMG submission 128878) | Enriched Organic Plus compost microbial communities from Emeryville, California, USA - eDNA 5th pass 30_C BE-Lig OP (version 2) (version 2) ...
AACGGCCCGTCGACGACCATGACCGAGTCGGCGACCGAGAAGTCGGAGAACTCGACCTTGGGGGCGGCGGGCGTCTGCTGCTGATCGGGGGCCTCGGCGGCCGCCGTGGCGGCGACCTCGGCCTCCACGGCCGGGGCGAGCATGCTCTCGACCTCGGCCAGGCTCAAGGGGACGGGCTGGTGGGAGCTGCCCACGAAGCCGGTGACGGACGGCGTGTGGCGGACGACGCCCCACGATTCGTCGGTGAGGTCCATGCGGACCAGGACGTAGCCGGGCAGCACGGTGCGCTTGACGAGCTTGCGCTGACCGTTCTTGATCTCGGCGACCTCCTCGGTCGGCACGACGACCTCGAAGATGGTGTCCTCGGCGTTCAGCGAGGTGATGCGGTTCTCGAGGTTGGCCTTGACCCGCTTCTCCATGCCGGAGTAGGTGTGCACGACGTACCAGTCGCCGAACTGGCTGTAGAGGCGGTCGCGGAACTCCTGCAGGGCCGCCGGCACCGGGGCTTCCTCCGCATCGTTCTCGGCGTCGGCAGCCTCATCGGCCTCGGCCTCGATCTCGGTCGGGGCGTCGGTCTCCGGCGTCTCATCGACTCCGTCGACGGTCTCTGCACCGCCGGCCGTCACGTCGAGATCGGTCTCGTCATGTCCCTGGGTCACTGTGATCCTTTACCGTTCCTACCCGAAGATCTTGAACATCAACTTGCCCAGACCGAAGTCCAGGCCGGCGACGAGCGCCATCATGATCAGCACGAACGTGAGCACGACGAAGAAGTAGTTCACGACCTGGGGTCGGGTGGGCCAGACGACCTTGCGGAGCTCGGCCACGACCTGGCGGTAGAACGTGATCGGCGACGTGCGGCCGCGATTGCGGGCCACTTCACGGCTGTCGCTCACGATGCTCCCCTCTTCTCGTTTCGTTCGGCTGCTGTCTCTCGCGCGGTGGTGTCGTCCGGGGACGTCCGCGCTTCGCACGGCATGAGGGACTTGAACCCCCAACCTCCGGTTTTGGAGACCGGTGCTCTACCAGTTGAGCTAATGCCGTCCGCCGGCCTGCACCCTTCGTCAGCACCCGTCGGAGGGCATGACGAAATAGCGTCAGATTGCGCCGGTCCGTCAAGTGTACGGGGTGCGATCGCGCCGGGGCGAATCGAGGTCAGTCGCCCTCCCCTGGCGGTGAGCCTGTTCCCTATCCCGGTCCGCTGCGGTGGGCGTGTTCCCTATGGATCGGTCGGAATGGGAACACACCCACCGTCAGCCGGGTTGGGAGGGAACAGGGTCACCGCTGTCGGGGGCGGAGCGATGCGGTGATCGGGTCGAAGAGGCCGGCCCAACAAGATCCGAACACCGGCTCGGGTCCGTCGTAGCCGCCTCGCCGCAGAGCCTCGTGTACCTGAAGGACCAGCGACTGGGGTCGGGCAAGATCCTCCTTGGTGATCTGTAGATATCGCAGGCCTGCTTCTCGCAGCAGGCCAAATCGACCGATATCGGACAAGTACTGCGCGCGATCGGTCTGGTGATGACTGCCTTCGTACTCCAGCGCCAGCAGCCACTGGCGCCACAGCAGGTCGACGATCACCGAGCGACCGGCGAGTTCGAGCGGCGCATTGGCCTCCGGCACCGGTAGACCCGCGAACACCGTCAGCGCCCGCACCTGCGATTCGGGCAACGACCGCGACGCCGCGCTCAGGTGGCGCGACACCCACCATGCTTCGGGTGCGCCCGCGCGCCAACGATCCCTGGCCGCCAGTTCACGCACTCCGATGACACTCATGTGACCGTGGTAGATCAGCCAGTCCCCGACCTGGATCGCATCGATCACCCGCGCCTGCGCGCAGTACGAGACGAATGCGCTGGTCGGCGTGACCCCCACGCCATCGGTGGGTGGCAGAGATTTCGTCCGATGCAGAAACACTCCGTCCAGATCGATGTGTAGGTCGCCGGCGACGACGAACCGGAGGGGCCGCTTCGGACCGAAATCCAAGCCGAGCGCCTGGATCCGCGTGATGCCTGTCAACTCCGCCCGGTCGGTCAGGGCGATCCTCGCCGCATCGATCCAGTCGGCGTGCGTCATCACGTGGTCGACATGCACCCATACCCGCGGAAGCAGACGCCTGAAGCTGCGTCCGCAGAGCTGCTTGCGGGTCAGGCCTGCTCTGGCCGCCTCATGGACGCCGAACGGCCGGCGCCGGAACGCATCGGGGAAGCGTGGAATCGGTGGCATGACAACAGCTGACGTGATGCACCGAACGGCGTGAACTGTGAATCGGACGCATGTGGAGAACGTGCCTCGACCCGCACGCCTGTGGACGAGCTCGCGGCGGTGAGCCTGTTCCCAATCAATCGACCCGATTGGGAACACACTCACCGCTGCCGTGATCGTGAGGGAACAGCATCACCGCCGTCCGGGGTCAAAGGGAACAGGGTCACCGCCGTCACTAGGCTGGCTGCCATGTCGATCCCCGAGTCGTCGAGCCCAGTCCCGCAAGCCGCAACCCTGCGGGTGCTGGCTGTCGCCCTGGGCACCGCGCCGCTGATCCTGGTGGCGGTGCTGGCGTTCGTGCTGCCGACCTCGTGGGACGACGAACCGCCCGTGCTGGTCGTGCTCGGACTGGTCGTCCTGGCCGGGCTCGGGTTCCTGTCCGCCGAAGCCATCGGCTTCCACACCGAACCGCTGGAGGCCGCTGCGGCTCGCAGCGTCGCCGACGCCCAGCGCGAATCGGTCGCCCGGTTCCAGACCACGATGATGCTGCGCTTCGCCCTGACCGAGATGCCCATCCTGGTCGGGCTCGCGGTCAGCTTCGTCCTCGACGACGGCATCTGGCCACTCCTGGTGGCCGCGGCCGTCGGCCTGCCCGTCATGTGGTTCGAGATCTGGCCGAGCCGCCGCAACGCCGCCAAACTCGCCGCCCGCCTCGAGGCCGGCGGCGTGCGCTCGTGGCTGCCGGAAGCACTCGGCGTCAACTGACCACCTGCCCGGCCCGCCCGGCTGACAAGATGGGCGCGTGGGCACTCATCACGATGGTCGCATCCGCACTCATCACGATGGTCGCATCCGCACTCATCACGATGGTCGCATCCGCTCCGTTACCTCGCTGCCCAAGGCGCACCTGCACCTGCACTTCACCGGGTCGATGCGCCACTCGACCCTGATCGAACTGGCCGAGCGCGACGGCATCAACCTGCCGAACGCCCTGGTCGAAGACTGGCCGCCGCGACTGGTCGCGACCGACGAGAAGGGCTGGTTCCGCTTCCAGCGCCTGTACGACGTGGCGCGCTCCGTCCTGCGGACCGAGGACGACATCCGGCGTCTGGTCCTCGAGGCCGCCGAGGACGACGTGCGTGACGGATCGGTCTGGACCGAGATCCAGGTCGACCCGTCCGGCTACGGTGCCCGGTTCGGCGGCATCACCGCGTTCACCGACCTCGTGATCGACGCGGTCCGCGACGCATGCGAACGCACGGGCCTGGCCATGGGCGTCGTTATCGCGGCGAACCGCACCCGGCACCCGCTCGACGCTCGCACGCTGGCCCGGCTCGCAGCCCAATACGCCGACCGAGGGGTCCTCGGCTTCGGGCTGTCGAACGACGAGCGGCGCGGCGACACCTCGGCGTTCGCCCCGGCGTTCGCGATCGCCGAGCGCGCCGGGCTCCGGCTGGTCCCGCACGCCGGCGAACTGCTAGGTCCGGCGCACGTCCGCACCGCGCTCGACGCACTCCACGCCGACCGGCTCGGCCACGGCATCCGGGCCACCGAGGATCCCGAATTACTCGCCCGGATCGCGGACTCCGGCGTGGCGCTCGAGGTGTGTCCGACCTCGAACGTGTCCCTGGGCGTCTACGCGACGCTCGATGAGGTGCCGGTCCGCACCGTGATGGCCGCGGGCATCGACATCGCCCTCGGCGCCGACGACCCCCTGCTGTTCGGATCGCGCCTTGTGGGCCAGTACGCCGTGCTGCGTGCCGCCCAGGACTTCAGCGACGACGAACTCGCCGAATTGGCCCGCGGCTCGCTGCGCGCCGCCACCGCACCGCCCGACCTCGTCGCCGAGGCACTCGCCGGTATCGACCGCTGGCTGGCCTCGCCACCGAGTGACCAGTGAGCCTCCTCCCGGCAGCGGGTCGATTCGGCCCCATGCGCCACCCCGCCATGGGACAGTGGTCGCCATGACCGATGCGCAGGACCCCACCCAGGCCGGACGACCCGAGGATCCGACGCCGCCGTCATATCCGAGCTATCCCGGGCAGCCCACCGAGCAGCCGCCCGGCTACGGATACCCCGCCGCGGGACCGACGCCGCCCGGAGCGTACGGCCCGTACGCCTACGGACCGGTCGTGTACCAGCTACCCAAGCACCCGTCCGCCACGACCGCGATGGTGCTGGGCATCGTCGCCGTCGCCGGCGGCGTGATGTGCTATCTGCCCGTCCTCGCAGCCCCGTTCGCCTGGTGGCTGGGGCACAAGGCGGTGCAGGAGATCGACGCGAGCGGTGGCCAGATGTCCGGCCGCAGCGAGGCCAAGGCCGGCTTCGTCCTCGGCATCATCGGAACGATCCTGCTGATCCTGGCGATCGCCGTGATCGCGCTGCTGGTCGTGCTGACCATCACGGTCGACGACTTCTGGGACGAGGACTACGAGGCCGTGTTCCGGCTGGTGCGGAACAGCCTGGACCTGTCCGTTCGGGGATAGTTCCGCGAAGCACACGGTCCGCGCCCTACACTCGCGCCATGAGCGAAGCGCAGCCGCCTGACGATGGACCGGGACCGGTCTATCCGCAGTACCCGGACTACCCGGGCCAGGTCCCGCAGCAGCCGCCCGCCTACGGTCAACAGCCGCCCACGTACAGTCAGCAGCCGCCCCCCTACGGGCAGCCGCCGGCCCAGGGCTACGGATATCCGCCGCCCGGGTACCCCTATCCACCCGCGGGGTACGGACCGTATGCGTATGGCCCCGCCGTTCATCAACCGCCCAAGCATCCATCCGCGATCACCGCACTCGTACTCGGCATCGTCTCGGTCGCCGGCGTGCTGTTCTGCCTCGGGCCGCTCGCCGGGCCGTTCGCGTGGTGGCTCGGCCACAAGGCGGTCTCCGAGATCGATGCGGCACCCGGCCACTACAGCGGTCGCGGCGATGCCAACGCGGGACGCATCCTGGGCATCATCGGCACCGTGCTGCTCGTGCTCGTGATCCTGTACTTCGCGCTCATGATCGGGCTGGCCGTCTCCGATCCGTACTGACGCGGTCTCAGTCCAGCGAACAGCCGACCAGCACCGGCTCGGGCACCAGCCTGACGCCGAAGGCACGCTCGACCCCGTCGCGCACCTCGCGCGCCAGGGCGAGCAGGTCGGCGGTCGTGGCCGATCCACGGTTCGTCAGGGCCAGGACATGCTTGGTCGACAGCGTCACCGGCCCCCCGCCGTAGCCACGGGTGAAGCCGGCGTGATCGATCAGCCACGCGGCACTCGTCTTGATCGTGCCGTCGTCCTGAGCGAAGCGCGGGGCGCCGGACGGGAGCGCCGCTGCGGCCTCCGGCGTCAGCACCGGATTGGTGAAGAAGGAGCCGGCGCTCCACGTGTCGTGATCATCCGCGTCGAGCACCATGCCCTTGCCCCGGCGCAGGGCGAGCACGGCCTCGCGGACCCGGGCCGACGGGGCGCGCTCCCCCTGTTCCACCCCGAGCGAACGTGCGAGTTCGGCATACGCGACCGGGGCGCCGAGGTCACCCAGCCGCAGCTGGAAGGTGACGCTCAGGACGACATGGCGTCCGGGGCCGGCCTTGAAGCGGCTGTGCCGGTAGGAGAAGTCGCAGTCGGCGGCCATGATCGTGCGGATCGTGCCGTCGTAGCGATCCAGCACCCGCACCGACGCGATCGACTGCGCGACCTCCTGGCCGTAGGCGCCGACGTTCTGGATCGGGGTGGCGCCGACCGAGCCCGGGATGCCCGATAACGCCTCGACACCGATCCAGCCCTCGACGACAGCCCGCGCGACGAACCCGTCCCACGACTCACCTGCAGCGATCGTCACAGTGGCGCCACTGCACGCGTCCTGCTCTACCACGACGCCCGACGTGGCCACCTTGACGACCGTGCCGTCGAAGCCATGGTCGGCGACGACCAGATTGCTGCCTCCCGCGACGAGCAGCACCGGATCCCCCGCCTCATCGGCGACCCGCACCAGGTCGACCAGCTGCTGCTCCGTGGTGGCCTCGACGTAATGGGCGGCCGGCCCGCCGAGCCGCAGCGTCGTCAGGTCCGCCAGATCCATGAGAACACGGTAGCGAAACGGCCCCGGTCGAGGACCGGGGCCGTCAGCAAAGTAAGAGAAGCAGGCTCAACGCGTTTCGCGGTACTGCATCTGCTCAACGCGTTTCGCGGTACTGCATCTGCTCAACGCGTTTCGCGGTACTGCATGTGCTCAACGCGTTTCGCGGTGAACCTGATGCTTGCCGCAGCGCGGGCAGAACTTGTTGATGTCGAGGCGATCGGGATCGTTGCGACGGTTCTTCTTGGTGATGTAGTTCCGCTCTTTGCACTCGGTGCAGGCCAAGGTGATCTTGGGGCGGACGTCAGAGCTCTTGCTGGCCACGGAAGTGCCTCAGTTCTTGATCGTGATCGTGGTGGTGCGGTGTCGTTCGGTGTAGCGGGGGCGGGGCTCGAACCCGCGACCTCACGATTATGAGTCGTGCGCTCTGACCACCTGAGCTACCCCGCCGCAATACTGGATTGAGGGCTGCCGCCCTTGGGCGACGAGTCATGCTCGTCTCCCAGAGCCCCTTTACGGAATCGAACCGTAGACCTTTTCCTTACCATGGAAACGCTCTGCCGACTGAGCTAAAGGGGCAAGCCGACGACCCACCATACCGGGTTCGAACCGCGATCCAAAAATCGGGGTCGCACTACTCCCTGGCGTCCACGATCCACGGGTAGCCCAGCCCCAGCAGGACCCTGTCCGCAGTGAGAAACTCCAGCCCTTCAGCCTTGGCCTGAGCGAGTAGGGCTCGGTCGAACGGGTCGTGTCCGGCGAGTTCGGGGAACCATGCGATCGCCTCGGCGTGCTCAGCAGTCAGAGGCAACTGCCGCAAACCCTGTTGCTCGATGAGAGCAGGAAGATCCGCGGGCATCTCACGACCCCGCTTGAGCCGCTTGATGACGACCTCCAGCACACTGACCGAGGAGAAGTAGACCGGGTGGCGGTCGAGGAGGGCCCTCGACCGTTGCCCCAGATCATCTCCGCCTCGGCCGAGCCACACGACAATCTGGGTGTCAATCAGCATGAGCGACGATCGGGTCGTCCAGCTTCCAGTCGATCCCCGCATCGGCCTCGGGCGTGAACAAGTCGTCCCAATCCGGACCGAAAACGTCCTTCATGCCGCCGAGCCGCACTGGCTGAGCCGACACCGAGCGTAGTTCCGCGATGGGTCGACCGGCACGTGCGATGACGATGGTCTCACCGGATTCGACGCGCTCCAGCAAACGCGACAGGTGCGTCTTGGCCTCGTGGATGTTAACGGTGGACGGCATGCCGTCAGCATAATTAGTCCGACTTAGTCTGGTCAAGAGTGGCAGCCGCCATCCGCGACGGCCACATGGGGCCCTCGTAGATGAAACCGGTGTAGCCCTGGACAAGGTCCGCGCCCGCGTCGAGCCGGGCCCGGACATCGTCGGGCGTCGTGACCCCACCGACCCCGATCAGGGCCATCCGGTCGCCGACCCGGCCCCGCAGACGCTGCAAGACCTCGGTGGCCCGGTCGGCGAGGATCGGGCCGGACAGACCACCGGCACCGGCCGCCTCGACGGTCGCGCGGTCGGTGCGCAACGAGTCGGGGCGGGCGATCGTGGTGTTGGTGGCGCCGATGCCGTCGAGGCCCACCTCGAGTGCCAGATCGGCCACCGCGTCGACGTCGTCGTCCGCCAGATCCGGCGCGATCTTGACGACGAGCGGAACACCTTCGGGACGGCCATGGGGGTGCGGCGCGCGGCCGGCGATCTCGCGGACCGCCTCGAGGATGGGTCGGAGCGAATCGACCGCCTGGAGATCGCGGAGTCCGGGCGTGTTCGGCGACGAGACGTTCACGACGAGATAGCTGGCGTACGGAGCGAGCAGCCGTGCACTCTCGGCGTAGTCGGCGACCGCGTCGCGGGCCGCGACCACCTTGGTCTTGCCGATGTTGACCCCGATGACCGCGTCGCGCCCCGCCTTGCGACCACGCAGGCGGTGCAGACGCGACGCCACTTCAGCCGCGCCCACGTTGTTGAACCCCATCCGGTTGACGATGGCTCGGTCGTCGGTCAACCGGAACAGCCGCGGCCGGTCGTTGCCCGGTTGAGCGCGTGCCGTGACGGTGCCGATCTCGACATGACCGAATCCCAGGGCGAGCAGTCCCGGCACGACAGCGGCGTTCTTGTCGAACCCCGCCGCGAGGCCGAACGGATGCGGAAAGCTCACGCCCATGACGGTCGTGGGCGCCGCCGCGGCCGGGAAGGCCGGCGACACCAGGCGCGCCGCCTTCAGCAACGGGACGATGCGCTCGTGGGCGATCTCCGGATCCATCCGCACCAACGCCGATTCGAACAGTCGCTGATAGAAGCCCACAGCCGACAGCGTAGTCAGTCGTCGAGGGAGGCTCGCAGCGCGGTGAGCCGGTACTGCGTCCACCCGGCGAACGCCAGCGCGGCCAGGCAGACGACGACCCCGATCACGATCAGGACGCCCGCCGGGACATAGATCCCCTGGCCGGTCTGTGGCGTGCCCGCGGTCAACGATCCGTCGACCAGCTGTTCGCCCGGGCCGGTCGCGACTCCTGTCTGAGCGGTGTTGCCGCCGAACGGGTCGTCGGCCACGGCAGCAGGATCGCTGCCGGGGGCCTCGCTCGCACCGCCGGCAGCCTCATTCGGCGTACCCGGCCGGCCCATGCCTTGCGACCCAGCGGTGGAGCCGATCGGGATCGTCGCGAACGTCGGCGTCGTCGACGCGCCCGCGCACGCGAGGTAGAAGTCGGCGTTGAGCAGCGCGCCGTGCGCCTGTGCCGCCGCGGTGAAGGCGACGGCTGACGGGGTGGCGAAGTAGGGGTTCTTCAAGACACCGTCGCGCGGCATCGCCAGCTTGATCGATCCGGTCGAGCCTGACGGCACCGTGATCGCGGGGAACGAGACGGGCGCACGCACGATGAGCGGGTTCTCGACCTTCACGTTCGGCGACTGCCAACGGTCGGCCCGCAGCACGGTGGTGCGGCCGTTCAAGGTCAGCGCGACCGACATCGTGTCGGAGAAGCCGTTGGCCGTGTCGACCAGGGTCTTGCCGTACGTGGCCAGTTCCTCGGGGAACTGCAGACTCATGGTGCCGCGCAGGGACAACCGCTGCCCGGGCTGGACCGACGCCGGAACAGCGAGCTGCATCGACAGTTGCATCGATGACGTCATGATCGGCTTCTTGCTGGGCTTGTTGCTCTGCGCGATCTGACACGTGTACTGGTGCTGCCCGGTGACCGCATGCGTCGCTGCGGTGGCCGGCGGCGCAGCGGCCCAGCCAGCGAGCGCCACCACGCTCAGCGCTCCGGCGACGACCGACCTCACGACTCGACTCCGGCTGCTCATGCCTCTCCCCTCTCGATCGTCGCCCGGCGCGCGTCCTTGGCCGCGCGCTCGGTCCGCAGCCGGCTCCACAGCAGCAGCGAGTAGCCGACCGCCGCCAGCGGCACGAGCAGCGCGAACAGTACGAGCGCCCACGCAGGAATGAACACACCCAGATGCTCGCGCGTGCTGGGTGGGATGGGCGCATACACCGGGCGCACAGCGGTATCGGCCGTGTCCGCCGACGTGGTCGGCAGGTCGGCGGCAGGCGGAAGCGCCGGAAGCGGCATCGATCCACCGGGGGCGAAACCGCCGCCAGCAGGCGATGAGACAGGTGACTCGATCGGTATCCGGGTGATCAGCGACCTACTGTCGGCCGGCGACGCACAGCTCAGCTCGCGCTGGCCGAGCAGGCTCTTCGGGCTGAGAACCGCCGTGAACGCCGGCCGTCCCGCCTCGCCCGCGGGCATCGCGAGTTCGAGGTCACCCGCGGCGTCGCGCGGAACGACGAAGTCCTCGAAGACCACGGTGGCTTCGACCGCGAACGGATCGCCGACCGCTCCCTCGCTCCCACGCGCGCTCTTCGCGGCGATGTCCGACGACGTGTCGGTGGTCGTGACCCCCAGGCTGAACTCGGCCGAACTCACCCCTGCCCGGCTGGAGAGGGAGAGCAGCTTCGTCAGCAGCGCCGTCTGGGTCGGAAGACTGAGCGTCAACGTCCCCCGGAGCTCGAGCCGGTCGCCGGGCCCGACACGGTCGGGCACGGACGCCATCGTCATCGTGGCGGTGACATCGGTGGGAAGGCCGCCGAGCCGGCAGGAGTAGTTCGCCGTTCCGCTCGGACCGGCATCAGCACCGAGCGCCGGGACCGGCACCAGCACGGCCGCTCCGACGACGCCCGCCAGGACTCTCCTCATGGTGCTGCCCATCATCGCTCGCCCGCCAGCGCACGCGAGGGAGGCACATACGACGCCTGTTCGAGCGGCACCGCGGCGGCCGCGCGCACCAGCAACACGGCGATCACGGCGATCAGGATCACGGGCAGCGCCGGTAGGCGGTACTGCACGGCGAGCCCGAGGCCTTGTGCAACCGATCGTCCGATCATGAGCCCGAGCACCGAGCCCGTCACCGCACCGACCGCCGAAGCCACGGTCCCGACCAGCACGATGCGGCTCACGAGCATCCGCCGCAGACCCCGGCGCTCGAGACCGATGGCCCGCAGTACGGCATGCTCGCGACTGCGTTCGTCGACGACCAGCGCTGCCGTGGCCGCGGCTCCGATGACCGCCACCAGCACCGCGACCGTCAGGACGCCGGTGGCCGCCGACCGCGCCATCGCGAACGCCTTGCCGGTGCGCACGTCGACCACGAGAGGTCCCGTCACGGGCAGCTGTCCGCCCAGGGTCGCGACCCCGGCCACCTCGTCGGCGAGCCGGGCACGGTCCACCCCCGACTCGACACTTACCCAGGCGGTACGGACCTGGGTGCGCGTGCTGACCCGGTGCAGCACGGCCGGGCTCACCGCGGAGGGCACCTGGAGCCCGTCGACGTACCGGACCGCGAGCTGCTCGACCGTTCCGTCGGGCCCCTTGAGCGTGACGGTCCGATCCGGCGGGAACGGTGGGAAGCCTGAGGTCGGCAGGTAGACCGTGTCGTCACGCAGCCGGTCGACCGGAAACCCCTCTGGCAGGACCGACGAGAGTTCAGTGGGATCGGCCGCGACGGTGCCCACACCCAGCGCCACCCGGCCGCGCTCGCCACGTCCCTCGAGCGTCACGTCGCGACCGTAGGGAACCGCCACGACCCGGGCGACCCCCTCGATCGCCCGCAGGTCGCGGAGCACCGTGGCGCTGACGGTCGGCGCGCCACCGGGTACGCCCACGACCAGATCGGGCTGATCGGATGCGGTCAACCGGGCCGCCGTCGTGGCCGCGATGCACGACAGAGCGACCCATGACAAGGCCACCATGCCGACGGCCAGGACGATCGCGACCGCCTCGGTCGAAGCGGTACCCGGTCGTCGCACGACATCGGTGAGCGTCAAGCGGGTCGCCGGATGACGCACCCGGCGCAACAGACCCCGGGCGGTGCTGCGCAGGAGCGGGGTCAGCACCAGGCCTGCTCCGGCGAGCACCATCGCCGCTCCGACCGCCGGTAGCCATACGCGACCGTGGGCTGGAGCGTCGAGCACCCCCCAGGCGCCGAGCGCGGCGATCAGCGCCGCGGTCGCCGCGAGCGCGATCGCCCTGAGGTGGGGATGGCGCGGTTCCGGGCGGGGGGCCGAGGTGAGCGCCGCCGAGGGCGGCACCTGCGAGGTCAGGAACGCCGGGACGACGGCCGCCAGCAACGCCAGTACGGCCGCGGCGACCAACGGCGTCCAGATGTCGTCGAACCGGACCGTGAAGGTCGACGCGCGCAGGGCCGGTAGATCGGTGACGAGCCCGACGAGCGGCAGTGCGAGCCGTGCCACGACGACGCCGAGCGCCACCCCCACGACCGCACCCACCAGGCTGGGCAGCAGAACCTCGAGAACGACGAGGAGGAGCAGATGGGGGCGGTTCGCGCCGACGCATCTGGCCAGCGCGATCGCGCGTCGTCGTGACGTGGTCGCGGCAGCGGTCGTGGTACCCAGGGTCACGGCCGCGACGACGAGCGACACCGCCGCCAGCCCGGTCACCAGACCGCCGAGCGCATCGATCTGCGCACCGTGCACCTGCGAGTCGGCCTTGATCAGGTCCCGGGTGGACTCGGGGAAGCCCACCGGAGCACGCGCATTGATGTCACGCACCACGGCCACCGGATCGGTACCTGGTGTCGTGGCGATCAACAGCACGTTCGGCGTCGTGAGGCCGGCGAGCCGTTCCGCGACACCGTCGGTAACGATCCCGTACGTCGAGCCCTCACGGCTCAACGAACCACGCACGTCCACGACGCCGACCACCGTGAACTGGGCGCGGCCCACCGTGGGATTGCCCAGCGCGACGCGGTCTCCCAGACCGATCTTCAGCGCGTCGAGGCCGGCCTGCGTCAGCGCGATCTCATGGGCGGCGCGAGGGGCGCGACCCGCAGCCCAGTGCTGCCATACGAACGACTCGTCGACCGGCAGCGACTCCAGCGTGATGCCTCGCGTCACGTCGCCGGCCTGGGCCGCCGCGGAGGACCGGACCATCGTCGCCGTCCGCTCCACACCGTCGATGCCCCGGATCGCCTCGATCGACGACTCCGTGATGCCCGCGCCGCCGGTCGCGCCGGCCGACCCGGCCTCCTGCGCCCCCGCCCCCTGATCGGCCCGCACGATCACGTCGGCGCCCTGATACGCGACGCTGATGCCCTCGTCGACCGCCGTCCGCATGGTCGCGGCCAGCACGAGCGACATGGTGAGGATGCCCGCGCCGAGCGCGACCACCACGATCGCCGACAGCGTCCGTCCGCGGTGCGCCCGCATCTCGGCACCCGCGAGCCGGCGCACGGCACGCGTGGTCCGCCAGATCCGGCGCGGCGCGGTCACGATCGAGAACCACCGCCCGAGACCGGCTCGTCCCCGCGGACGAGTGAGGGCTCCGCCACCAGCCTCCCGGCACGCATCCGGTGGACCACGTCGCTGCGCTCGGCCACCCGAGGGTCGTGGCTGACCACGACGACCGCCTGGTCGAGCCGGTGAGCCAGTGCGATGAGCAGGTCGGTCAGCTGGCTCGCTGCCTCCGGGTCGAGTGCGCCGGTCGGCTCGTCGGCGAACACGACATCAGGGTCGAGCAGCACGGCGCGCGCGACCGCGACACGTTGCTGCTGCCCCCCGGACAATTGGCCCGGGAAATGGTCGAGCCGGTCGCTCAGCCCGAGGGACTCGGCCAGTTCGGCGAGGCGGGAGTGGTCGACCGCTCGTCCGTCGAGCTCGAGCGGCAACGTGATGTTGTCGCGCGCCGAGAGGCTACTGATGAGGTTGAACGACTGGAACACGAATCCCAGCCGTCTGCGGCGCAGGGCGGCCAACGCCCGGTCACCCAGCCCGGTGATCTCGTGGTCGGCGATGCGCACGCTCCCCGAGTCGGGACGATCGAGCCCCGCGAGCACCTGCAGGAGGGTCGACTTGCCCGATCCGGACGGGCCCGTGATCGTCGTCAGCTGGCCGGCATGGGCCTCGAACGACACGTCGTCGAGCGCGACGACCCGGTCGCCTTGGGGGCCACGGAACGTCCTGCGCAGATGCGATGCCTCGATGACCGGGTCAGACACCTGCTACCTCCGTCTTTCCCTCCCGTTGCACGGGAACCCCATCGGGGCCGGGAGTATTCCGAGCATAGTCAAGAAGTTGATGCCGACAACTACCATCGAGCCCTCACGACGCCGAAAATGTGGTAGCACAAGGGAGTGCGCGTGGCCGAAGCAACAGATCGAGGCATCGTGGTGTGGCGCCAGATCGCTCTCGGCCTGGGCCTGTTCGCGGTTTACCTGCTGGTCGCCTCCTGGCCGGGCGAGCGGCAGGCCCTGGCCGATCGGAACGGACGCGACGTGTTCGGGGTCGAACAGCGCTGGCATCTCGATGTCGAAGGCGCGATCAACTCGTGGCTGGCGCCGCATCGCGTCTGGTCCACCCTGGCCAACTACGAGTACGCCTACACCTACATCCTCAGCGCCCTCATCGCCTGCGTCTGGCTGATCGCCCGCCGGCCGACTGAATACCGCCGCTTGCGCGATTCGTTCATCGTGCTCAACCTGATCGCCTTCGCCTGTTTCGCCGTGTATCCGGTGACACCGCCGCGCATGCTGCCCGGCCTGGACCTGGTCGACACGGTGACACGGGGGCGGACCGTCGGCTCCTGGGGTTCGGGGCTGGTCGACCACGCCAATCAGTTGGCGGCGATGCCGTCGCTGCACGTGGCCTGGGCGCTGTGGGTCAGTGCCGTGCTCGCGCGCCTGTCGGCGGGCCGCCTCGTCCAGGTGCTCAGCGCGGTTCATGTGGCCGTCACGGTCCTGGTCGTGGTGGCGACGGCCAACCATTACGTGCTGGATGCCGTCGCGGCGTTCGTGCTCGTTCCACTCGCCACCCGGATCGCCGACCTCTGGCATGACCGCCGGCGCGACGCGATCGTGCCGGCGGCCGACGCGTTCTTCCTCCACGTCGAACGGACGGGCGCGGCACAGCATGTCGGCGGCCTGGCCGTCTTCGAACCGGGCGACGGACCGTCGGTCGACGCGTTGCGCCGGCTCGTGACGCGCGAGCTCGAGCAACTGCCGAGGTTCCGCCAGCGCGTGGTGACCTCCCGCTGGAGGCGGCCTCGCTGGGTCGGCGTAGCCGATATCGACTGGTCCTGGCACATCACCGAATGCCCCGTCGACGACGCCGCAGAGGTCCGACGGGTCGTCGCCGAGCTCGCCACGACGACGCTGCCCCGCGACCGACCCCTGTGGCGCATGGTCATCGTGCGAGAGGCCGCCGGCGGCACCTCGGCACTCGTCCTGTTGATGCATCACTCGATCGCGGACGGGATCGGTACCGTGCTGCAGGCGCTCCGACTGATGCGACCGCGCATCGAACTCCCCGCCCCGGCGCGACCGGCTCCCGGACGGACGCGGATCGCGCTCGGCGCCCTGCGAGGACTCGCGCAGCTGGCGACCGACGGCCGTCCCGCGTCGCCGCCGCACAGGTCGAGACGCCGCGGATATGCCACCGCGCGCCTCGATCTCGAGCGCGTACGAGACGTCGCAGCGCGTCACGACGTTCGCGTGACCGAGCTGTTGTTGGCGCTGGTGGCTGACGCGGTCACCCGGGCGGCCCCCGGCCTGGCGGAACGGACCGGCGGCACGCTGCGCGTCTCGGTGCCCGTGATGATGCGTCATCCCGGGTCGGTGGCCGAGGGGAACGCGACCGCCGCGGTCATGGTCGATGTGCCGGTCGGCTCGTCGGACCCAGCCGCCCGTCTCGTGGACCTGCGCCGAGCGGCCACCCGGCTACGGACACCGACCCGCGCGTTGGCAGCGCGGTTCGTGATGTCCGGCGGACTGCGACTGCTGCCCGAACCGTGCGCCGGCTGGTTCGCCCGGACGGTCTATGGCGGCAGGTTCTTCCACGCGATCGTGTCCAACATGCCGGGACCTCCCCCGACGTCCGCCCTGTCGATGGCCGGTGTCGGGATCGACGAGGTCTACCCGGTGCTGCCGCTGGCGCCCGGCGCACCGATCGCGCTCGGAGCGCTCAGCTGGTCCGGTGCGCTCGGGATCGGTGTCGCGACCGATCCATCGGTCGTCGAGGCCGAGTCGCTCGCGTCCGAGATGGCGTCGGCGCTCGAGGAACTCACCCAGGACTCCTCGGTGCGCGAGGGATCGGGCACAGTGGTGCCGTGACGTCACCGATGCCCGCCGATCTGCTGCGCCACGCGCTCGATGCGAAGGGGTTCATGCCCGAGGACGAAGGCGACTTCCTCCACGCCCTTGCCCTTCGGCACCTGCCGGACGGCCCGGGGTTGGAAGTCGGTACCTACTGCGGCAAGTCGGCGATCTATCTGGGTGCGGCGGCCCGTGCGGTCGGGGGCCAGGTGCTGACCGTGGACCACCATCGCGGCTCGGAGGAGAATCAGGCGGGGTGGGAGCACCACGACACCACGCTGGTCGATGCCGAGAGCGGCCTGATGGACACGCTGCCGACGTTCCGTAGAACCATCGAGCGGGCCGGCCTGGAGTCGGAGGTCACGGCGATCATCGGCACCTCGACTGATGTCGCGCGCTGGTGGAGCACGCCGGTGAGTCTGCTGTTCATCGACGGCGGCCATGCCGAGGTGCATGCCCAGAACGACTACAGCGGTTTCGCGCGCTGGGTCAGTCCGGGCGGCGTCCTGGTGATCCACGACGTGTTCGAACGCCCCGAGGACGGCGGACAGGCCCCGTTCCATGTGTGGGAACGAGCCGTGGCATCGGGCTGTTTCGAGCCGAGCGGCGTCGTGGGTTCGATGCGCGCTCTCACCCGGGTCTCCGGCGACCCCGGCACCCCCGTCGGCTGACCACCTGCAAGGCACCCACGGAAGGTGACCCCAGGTCGCGCTCACGAGTCACACGGTTGCTCTCGCGAGCCGGCGAAACGCAACCATCTGGAAAGGTGACCACGCGTGTGGTGACCACGTGGAGAAGGTGACCACAGGTCGCGCTCACGAGTCACGAGTCGCTCTCGCGTGCCCGCGCGAGGTGACCACGTGTGTGGTGACCACGTGGGAAGGTGACCACGGGTCGCGCTCACGAGTCACAGAGTCGCTCTCGCGAGCTGGTGAGACGAACGACAGTCCGTCAGCTGCATGCTCGCGAGTGCGAACTGTGTGACTTGGTGAGCGCCACGCAACGCAAGCAAGCCGTGAGGTGAGATGCACGACGCGCCTCAGCCACGGAACTCCACCGAGCCGAGAAACCGGTCGAGTCGCAACCGCACGAACCGAACCACCCGGCGAGCCAAGCCTTTCCGACCCGCCACCGCAAACTTTGTGACTCGCCAGCGGTCACTTTGTGACTCGCGAGCGGAAACCAGTGACTCTTCAGCGCCAACGAGTGACTCGTCAGCGGACGTCGACCGAAGTGCAGGCGCAGCCGGCGGCGATCTCCTCGAGGTCGGCGCCGAGGCCGGCGCCCGTCATGATGCGAGCGCCGGGGGTCGAGCCGGTCAGCACGTCCCAGGCCAGGATCACGGCGGCGGCCGTGTAGGTGGTGTGTTCGTGCGGCCAGTGGACGTCGTCGCCGAACACCCAACCGGTCCAGTAGGACCCGTCGTCGGTGCGCAGATGCTGCATGTCGGCGAACAGCTGCTCGGCGCGTGGATCGCCGATCGAGGCCAGCGCCATGACCAGTTCGCACGTCTCGGCGCCCGTGACCCAGGGGTTGGTACTGACGCAGCGGATGCCCAGCCCGTCGACGACGAACGTGTCCCACTGCTCCGCGATCAGATCGTGCGCCGCATCGCCTCGCACGGCGCCGCCGAGCACCGGGTAGTACCAGTCCATCGAGAACTGTGACTTGTCGGCGAACAGGTCGCGGTGGGCACGCACCGCGTGCGCGAGCCGACCGGCGGCCAGCTCCCAGTCGGGCTGCGGATCGCCGATCAGTTCAGCCAGGGCGATGCCGGCCCGCAGCGACTGGAAGATGCTGGAGCTGCCGGCGAGCAGCGCCTCGTCGTTGACCCGTGCGGGGCCGTCGGCGTCCCACTCGCGCGACCAGGCGACGCCACCGAACGGCAATTGCAGGCTCACGACCAGGTCCAGACCGGCGCGCACGGCGGGCCACATCCGTTCGACGAAGGCACGGTCGCGGCGTACGGACCAGTGGTGCAGCACCCCGACCGACAGGTAGGCGGACATGTTCGACTCGGTGCTCGCGTCCTCGACGACACCCGCGACGAACTTCATGGGCCACGACCCGTCGGCGCGCTGCGTCACGACACACCAGTCGTAGGCTCGGTCGGCCGCCTCGAACTCGCCGCCCACGACCAGCGCCATCGCGCCCTCGATGTGGTTCCAGACGTCGGTGTGCTCGCCGACGGTCCACGGGATCGCCCCGTCCGGCTCCTGCATCGCGGCGATGCTGCGAGCCGTCCGCACGATGTCGGCGCGGCTCAACGGGGTCATGCGACAGGTTTCCGCAGGTACAGCACCAGGCTCTTGCCCAGGACCGGATTCAGAGCACGCTCGGCCAGCCGGGTCACGGTGCTGTAGCCGCGCGTCTTCATGATGTCCCACACCAGGACCTGGTGGTACGCCTTGACCAGGGGGTTCTGGTCGTTGTCGACCCCCACGGCACACTTGAGCCACCAGTACGGCGAGTGCAGCGCGTGTGCATAGTCGACGCCTTCGAGTTCGAGCCCGGCGTTCTGCAGCTTGCCGATCAGCTCCTTGTCGGAGTAGATGCGGATGTGGCCGCCCGGCGTGTTGTGGTAGTCGTCGGACAGCTTCCAGCACACCACTTCGGGGAACCAGCGCGGCACCGTGACCGCCATGGTGCCGCCCGGCCGCAGGACGCGCACGAGCTCTCCGATGGCCTGGATGTCGGCCGGGACGTGCTCGAGGATCTCCGATGCGATGACACGATCGAACTCGCCGTCGGCGAACGGCAGCGCGAGAGCGTCGCCCTCCTTGATGTCGGCCGACGCGCCCTCCGGCACCTCACCGGCCTCCTTCATCGCGCCGAACAGGTCCAGTACGTTCGCGAGCTCGTCGGCGTCCTGGTCGAATGCGATGACGTCCGCGCCGCGACGGTACATCTCGAACGAGTGCCGGCCCGCGCCGGCGCCCACGTCGATCGCACGATCGCCGGGCTCGAGCCCCAGTCGGTCGAAGTCGATGGTCAGCATCAGGCCGATTCCCCCTCTACTCGGGCATGGTCTTCCTGGGTCTTCTCCTGGACCGAGCCCGCGAGGACTCGTTCATAGGCGGCCGCCGTCGCCTCGGCGACGGCCCGCCAGCTGAACCGTTCGAGCACCCGGCGACGACCGGCCCGGCCCATCGCGAGCCGGCGGTCGGGATCGTCGAGCAGTTCGGCGACCGCTGCGGTGAGTTCACCGACGTCGCCGGGCTCGACCAGGATCGCGCACTCGCCGTCGGGGCCGACGACTTCGGGGATGGCGCCGGCGCGGCTGACCACGAGCGGCGTCTCGCACGCCATCAGCTCAGCGGTCGGCAGTGAGAAGCCCTCGTACAACGACGGCACGCACGCCACCTCGGCCGAGCCCATGACCTGGACCAGCTCGGCGTCGCTGATGCCGTTGACGAAGGTGACGACGTCATGGAGGTCGAGTTCGTCGATGAGCTGCTCGGTGCGGCCGCCGGCCTTGAGCGTGGTGACGAGCACCAGTTCGACATCACGCTCGGTGCGCAGCTTCGCGACCGCCTCGAGCAGTGTCGCGATGCCCTTCATCGGAGCGTCGGCGCTGGCCATCGCGACGATGCGGCCAGGAACGCGCGGCTGGGTCGGCGGCACGAACGCGTCGTCGACCCCGAGCGGGATGACCTGCAGGACGGACGGGTCGACACCGAAGTCGGCGATGATGTCGCGGCGGCTCGACTCCGAGACCGTCAGGATCGCTCCGAGCTTCTGGGCCACGCGCTTCTGCATGCGCAGGAAGCCGTACCAGCGACGCAGGCTCAGCCGCTTGCGGAGCGTGGGCGCGGCCGCCAGGTCGATGCGGCGATCGAAGGTGATCGGATGGTGGATCGACGCGATCACCGGGATGCCGTGATCGGCGACATCGATCAGTCCGTCGGCCAGGGTCTGGTTGTCGTGCACGATGTCGAACTCGTCGCGTCGCTGCACCAGCAGCTTGGCTGCCCGCTTGAAGAACGTCTTCGGTTCGGGGAAACCGCCGACCGCCATCGTGAGGAACTCCTGCACGTCGATGCGATCGCGGAACTCACGCGGCTTGGGCACCCTGAACGGGTCGGGCTCGCGGTACAGGTCCAGCGACGGGACCTTGGTGAGCCGCACCCCCGCGTCGAGCTCGGGATAGGGCTGACCGGAGAACACCTCGACCTCGTGACCGAGCGCCACCAGCTCACGGCTGAGATGGCGGATGTAGATACCTTGTCCGCCGCAATGCGGTTTGCTGCGGTAGGACGTCAGAGCGATGCGCAACGGCTCGCCTCTCCCCTCGGATCGAGGATGATCTGGTCAGTCAGGCCATTATTCCTGGTCAGCCCACAACGCCGGCTGGTTACCCCCCAGTAGCACTCGGTACATCCTAAGACGCCGAGCGCCGTGCACCCCGGCCGCTGTTGCCGGGATAGAAGGCATGTGTCGCGGTGACTCCACCGTCGACCGCGATCTCGCTGCCGGTCGTGTAGGCGCTCTCGTCGCTCGCGAGATAGACGTACAGCGGCGCGATGTCGGCCGGCGTGCCGACGCGTTCGAGGGGCACCCGCGTGGCCCCCCACTCCATGGCGGCGTCGCCGCCGTGCGCTCGGGTCATGCCGGTGTCGATCATGCCCGGATGCACCGAATTGACGCGGATGCCGAACGCGCCGAGTTCGACGGCCGCCGCCTTGGTCATGCCGCGGATCGCGAACTTCGAGCCCGTGTACGCGGTCAACGACGACATGCCGGCCAGTCCCTCGACCGAGGAGCAGTTGACGATGGAGCCCTCGCCGGCCGCCTTCATCCCGGGTGCCACGGCACGCATGCCGAGGAATGCCCCGCGCAGGTTGATGCTCATCAGCAGGTCGAAGTCCTCCAGCGGCATCGTGTCGACCTCACCGAACCGCAGGATGCCCGCATTGTTGACCAGGACGTTCGCCGCGGCACCGAACTCGGACTCGACGCACGCGACGACGGTGTCCCACGAGGCGGGATCGCTGACGTCGTGGTGACAGAACACGGCGCGATCGCCCAGCTCGTCGGCCAGTGCCTTGCCTTCATCGTCGGCCAGATCGGCGACGACGACCTGTGCCCCTTCTGCGGCGAAGGCCCGCACGATGGCGGCACCCTGTCCCTGCGCGCCTCCGGTGACGATCGCACGCTTGCCGGTCAGTCGAGCCATGGTGATCCTTCGTTCCTAGAGCTTCATCACCGCGTCGGCGGCGAACGTCAGCTGGGGGTCGCGTTCGGCGAAGTAGCCGCCGAGCGACTGGTCCAGTTCGTCGGCGGTCCACACCTCGCCCGCGGTGTCGAACCGCTGCTCGACGATAGGCGCCGACATCAGGGCGACCATGCCGCCGTACACGATGAACACCTGTCCCGAGATGGCGGCAGCGGCCGGGGATGCCAGGTAGGCGACCAACGGAGCGACGTGATCGGGGCTGTACGGATCGACCGCTCGGCCCGACTCGTCCTCGCCGAACACTGCGGCCGTCATGGCGGTGCGGGCCCGTGGGCAGATCGCGTTGGCGCGCACGCCGATCTTGGCCAGGCCCCGCGCTGTGGACAGGGTCAGCGCCGTGATGCCGGCCTTGGCGGCGGCGTAGTTGGCCTGGCCGGGCGAGCCGGTGAGGAACGCCTCGGAGGCGGTGTTGACGACGCTGGCGTCGATCGGGCCACCGGCGTCCTTGGACGCCTGCCGCCAGTAGGAGGCCGCGTTGCGCGACAGCAGGAAATGTCCCCGCAGGTGAACGCGGACGACCTGGTCGAACTCCTCGTCGGACATGTTGAACAGCATCCGGTCGCGCGTCATGCCGGCGTTGTTGACCACGATGTCGAGCGATCCGAAACCCTCGACCGCCTCGGCGATCAGGCGATCGGCGGTGGCTCGCTCGCCGATGTCGCCTTCCACGATCCGCGCCTCGGACCCCAGCGACCTGATCTCGTCGGCGGCATCGTCAGCAGCGCCGGGCAGATCGTTCAGGACCACGCGGGCTCCGGCGCGCGCCAGCGCGACGGCCTCGGACCGGCCCAGGCCTGCTCCCGCGCCCGTGACCACGGCGACACGGCCGTCCAGCGAGACGTTCATCGCCGGATTCAGTCGTTCTCGACGATGCTCAGCGCGGCCCGCGGGCAGGCGGCCACCGCCTGCTCGACGCGCGTGCGGTTCTCGTCGGTGACCGTCGGGTCGTCGACCTGCAGATAGTCGTCGTCGTCGATCCTGAACACGTCGGGAGCGAACGACTCGCACAACGCATTGGACTCACACAGGTCGAAATCCACGACAACTTTCGCCACGACGCTCGGCCTCCCAGAAGAATCTTGTCTTGGCACAGACGAACCGGACTCGATGAAATAGAACGTGTTCTACTCTAGCGTACTGCCGCGAGATCCGACAGCATCCAGTCGCCGCCGTCGCGCGTGAGCGTGACGATCAGCGACGACCGGTTGAGCTGAGGATCGTCCTTGCCCTTCGCGGTCGCCGTCTGGTTCGCGAACACCAGGACCTCGGCTTCGTGCTCGGTGGCCCTGACCACCGAAGCGGACACGACGGTCGCCTGAAGCGAGATCTTGTTCTTGATCGTGTTGTCTCGGACCTGCGTCATCGTGTCGTCGTACTCGGCACGGAACTTCTTGGTCATATGGGCCTGCGCCGACTCGATGTCCTGGTCGAGCGTGTCGTACTTGTAGGACAACGTGCGCTGCGCCAGATCGGCCGCCGACACCAGCACCTGCGTGCGGGCCGCCTCGTCCAGGCCGGCACCGCCGATCGTCGAGGGCTCATCGACATGCGCCGCACGCCAACCCAGCAGCGCCACGAGCACGGCGGCCATGCCGACGACCACGGCCAGGACGATGGTGCGACGCCGGTCGCCGGGATCGGCCGAGCCTTCGACCTCACCGTCGCCTTCCCGCCGCTCGTTCCTCGCGGCTGGCGACCGGGGTAAAGGCGGCTCCTCCGTCGCGGCTGGCGACCGGGGTGAAGACGGCTCCTCCGCGGCTGCCGGCTCGGGCGCCGCCGCGACCGGCTCGAGATCGGCGTGACAGTAGCGGCACCGGATCGCGACGGCCTTGATCCGCTCGCCGCAGAACGGGCAGGTGCGCGAGGATCCGCTTCGAGACAGCACCATGATCAGCTCACGAACTCCAGCTTCGAGACCAACCAGCGATCACCCTCGCGGTTCATGGTCAGCTTGATCCGCCAGGCGCGCGTCTCGGTCTTGCCGTCCGTGCCCTTGTTGCGCACGTCGCTGGCCGCCGACACGAACACCGTGGCCGAGTCGGCATCGGCTTCGCTGACACCTGCCTCGTCGACCGTGCCGGTCGCGAACGACTCCTGCTGCTTGGCGGCGTCCTTCAAGGAATCCAGCGAGGTCGTGTACTCCTTCTTGAACTCGCCGGTGGCACCGTCGAGCACGGCATCGGTGATGTCGTCCATCTTGGTGTGGTCGATGGTCAGGAACGCGATCGTCTCCTGCTTGGCCGCCTTGACGATCTCGGCGTACTGACCGGCCGCCTTCTGCTCGTCGCTCTGACCGCCACGCAGGAACAGTACGGCCGCCACCGCGATCAGCGCGACGGCGACCACCGCGAGCAGCAGGTCGAGACGAGCCGGACCGAGAAGGGGACGTCTCACTGTTCTTCTCCCAGATACACAGAACGCCAGTCGATCGGGGCGGGGGCGTACTTCATGCCCCGCATGTTGATCGGCGCTCCGGAGGCGCACTGCGCCGGGTAGTAGGGCACGAAACTCTCCTCCTCCGGCAACCGCCACTGCTCAGGGGGCAGGTAGCCGTCCGTACAGGCGCCTGGCACCTCGTTCAGGTTCAGGTTGACGCGGCCCAGCTTGTCACCGTACCGATCGGCCAGCGCCGAAGGGCCGGCCGCTACCAGCCGCGGGAACGTGACCAGCAGCTGTTCGAGCGCCGGGAGCCGGGCGTTCAGCATGTCGTTGACCGACACGAGTGGCCGTAGGGCAGGCGGCAGCTTGGCCCGCAGCATCGACACCAGCGCCGTGGCCTCGTCGGTGGCCGGTCCGGCATCGTCCAGGATCGTGCGCAGGTCGTCATCGGACGTCTCGATCGTGGAGAGCAGCAACGACAGATCGCGGGAGAAGGAGCGGATGTTGTCGCCCTGGCCGGCCTGCGTCTGCAACACCGTGCGCGCGCTGTTGATCAGCGACGTGGTGGCGTCCTCGTGCTCGGTCGCGGCCTGGATGAACAGCTGGCCGTTGTCGACGAGCGATCGCAACGGTTCTGCGTTGTCGCGGAACATCGTGCCGAGTTCGGTGACCACGGTGTTCAGCGAGTCGGCGTCCAGGCTGGAGACGAGACGGTTCAGGTTCGTCACCAGGACGTCCTCGCCGACCGGCAGGCTGTCGGGCGTTCCCGTCACGACATCGCCGGCCTCCAGCACGGGTCCGCCCTTCGACGCCGGCTCGAAGTCGAGGTACTGCTCACCCACCGCGCTGAGGTTGTGCACGTAGACCGGCGCGTCGCGCGGAATCCGCGTGCCCTCCTTCAGACGCAGCGTGAGCTCGAGGCCGTCCTGATGGACCTTCATCTGCTCGACCCGGCCGACCTTCACGCCGCGATAGGTCACCTCGCTGCCTTCGAACAGGCCTCCGGAGGACGGCAGTCGCACGGTGACGTCATACCCCTGGCCGGTGATGCGGTCGATGAGTCCGAGGTAGGAGCCGCCGAGGTAGAGCAGTCCGACCGCGCTGAGCACCGCGAAGGCGATCAGCCGTATCTTGACGCCGCGGTTCATCCGAGCACCCCCTTCAGCCAGCCGGACAGCCAGTTCGGCTGAGGGGAGGGATCCGGGGCACCGTCCGGCGAGGCCTTGCCCTCGTCGGGCGGACTCGCACCGGACTGCTGCTGGGTCTCCTGGCCGGTCCCGAGACCGGCGATCCCGGACGTCAGTCCCGTGCCGGCGGCATCGGACTGTCGGCACAGCGGCAGCGATCCCAGCAGGGAACAGAGCTGGTCGATCGCGTCGCCGGCTGGCGCGCAGAGCGGAGCGGTCGGCAGCCCCTTGCACAACGTCTCGAGATCTTGCAGCGTCGTCGGGAGCAGTCCGCCCTCGCTGACCGGCTTGAGCTTGATCTGCATCGAGAAGATCACGTTGGCGAAGTCGCCGTGGATGGCCCGGGCCGCGTCGATCGGGAACGGATAGCTGGCCGCCGCGACGGCGCCGGGCACCAGCGCGTCGCCGGTGTTCGCGAGCTCGCGCAGGACAGGTTCGAGATGGCGCAGCTCGGCCACCAGGTCGTCCTTGGTCTCGTCGATCACGCGGGTGCCGACCGCGCCGAGCTTGTCCAGCTCCGTGAGCATCTTGACCAGCTCCGCGTGCTGATCGCGCAGCACGTCGACGGCCGGGCCGATCCGCTTCAGCGCCGTGTCGATGGTGCCCTTCTCCGATACCAGGGTCGCGCTGAGGCCGTCGATGGACTCCATCGCCGCGATGATGTCGCCGCGCTGCCCGTCGATCGTGCCGGTGAACGTCTCGAGCCGCTTCAACAGACTCTTCATCTCACCCGTGCGGCCGTTCATCATGGCGTTGAGCTCGTGGGTGATGGTCTGCAGCTGGCCGATGCCACCGCCGGTCAACAGCATCGAGAGCGCACCCAGGACGTCCTCCACCTCGGGATTGAGGCCCGTGCGGTCCATGCCGATCACATCGCCGTCGCCGAGCCGGCCCGTGCTGCTCGACTTCTCGGGTGCCGCCAGCTCGATGAACTTCTCCCCCAGCAGGCTGGTCTGGCGGATCTGCGCGCGCGCATCGTCGGGGAGGTCGACGTCCTTGCGGACCCGCATCGTGACCCGGGCCTTCCACCCGACCCGGCTGACCGATTCGACCTGCCCGACGGGGACGTCGGCAACCATGACGGCGGTACGCGGCACGACGTTGAGCGCATCGGCGAAGTCGGCGCGCACCTCGAAGCTGCCCTGGCGGTCGACGACCTTGCCGGGCAGAGGCAGATCGTAGACGCCGCCGAAGCCGCAGCCGCTCAGCAGGACCGCGAGCGCCAGTAGGACGACCGCATTCAGCTTGTGCCTCATCGGTCCGCTCCCTTCAGCAGGTCACGCCAGTCGGTGAGCCGGGAGGCGGGGGCCTCGACCGGGTTGGGCATCAAGCCGTTCGACGACTGGCCGATCGAGGACTGGTCGCCGGCCGCCTGGCCATCCGACGACTGGGGCGGCGTCGTGCCGATGGGGGTCTGGTCGCCGAACAGGGTGCCCAGCACATCGCACAGCTGGTCGAGCGAGATGCCGGCCGTCTGGGTGACGGTCTGACAGATGAACTGATCGGGCCGGAACATCAGGCCCGGGGCGACCTGAACGCGCGATCCGTAGGTGCCGGTCGACGGCTCGAACGCCAGCGCCAGATTGCCCATCGCCAGCGCGCCCTTCTGTGCCACGAGCCCGAGCGCGTCCTTCTGCCGGTCGACCCGCTCGAGCAGACTCGCGACCGAGTCGATGTTGGTGCCGAGCACTGCGCGGTTCTCATGGATGAAGTCCTTCACGGTGTCGAGCGACTCGGCCAGCGACTTGAGCACCTGTCCGAGTTCTTGGCGTTCGCCCGCGAGTTGCTCGGAGACCCCGCTCAGATCCTTGATGAACGCCTCGACGGTCGTGTCGTTGGCGGCGAGCGTCTCCGAGATCGATGCCAGCGCCTCGACATCGTCGAACAACGGTCCGCGGTTGTCGGCCAGCGTCTCGGCGACCGCCGACAGATTGCGGATCGCCTGCGCGCCCGCCTCGCCGTTACCGTCGAGCGCCCGCGCGCCGGCGTCGAGCAGCGAGGCCAGGGCGCCCCTCCCGTCGCTCTCGGGTCCGTCGCCCTTGGTTCCCGGCTGCGGCCCGAGCGCGGTCGACAGATCGTCGAGTGCCTTGTACATCCGGTCGAGCTCGACCGGGGTCTGGGTGCGGGCCAACGGAATGTCGCCGCCGTCCTCGAGCTTGCGGCCTCCGCCGTAGGCCGGAAAGACCTGCACGTAGCGATCGGCGACGAGGGTCGGGGTGACGACCGCGGCGCCGGCATCGGCCGGCAGCGCGTACTGGCTGTCGTAGCGCATCTCGACCCGGACGCTGTCGCCGTCGGGCACGACGGCCGTGACCTCGCCGATCCGCACACCCATGACGCGCAGATCGGTGCCCGGATAGACCGCGACGGCCCGGTCGAAGTGCGCTGTGACGGTGCGCTGGCCCTGACGGGTCGACACCACATACGCCGTGACCAGCAAGATGCCGACCAGGAGCGTCGCCAGAAGCATCGGCCGAGTGGTCCATGACTTCATCGGTCGCCACCTCCCGGAGGGCTCGCAGGCAGGAACTCGCCGTCGAAGACACCGGTGATATTGGGCACGTAGGCGTCGAACCAGGGCCCGGAGCCCACGATGTTGCCGAGGATGTTCACGTAGGGGCCGTAGTCGCGCAGCAGCCCCTCGATCTGGTCCTCGCGCGCGGTGAAGAAGTCGAGCAGGTTCTGCAGCGAGTCCAGGGTCGGCTTCAGCTGGGCCTTGTTGTCCTTGACGACGCCCTGGAGCTGTTCGACCAGCTGATCGGCATCGACCAGCAGATCGTGGATCGCCTGCTTGCGCGCCTGGAGCTCCTTGAACACCAGATCGGCCTGACCCATCAGCTTGACCAGATCGCCCTTGCGGCTGTCGAGCGTCTCGAGCACGCCCTTCGCCCGGGTGAGCAACTGGCTCACCTCCTGGTCCCGCGAAGCGATGGAGTCGGACAATCGCGCGAGGCCGACCAGTGACTCCTTGGCCTCCGGCGCCGCGGCGTCCAGGGTCTCGCCCAGGGTTCCCAGCGCCTTCGTGAGATGGGCGCGGTCGGTCTCCTCGGTCTGGGTCGTCAGCTGGCCCAGGGTGCCGACGATGTCGAAGCTGACCTCGGAGCGATCGAGCGGGATCGTCGCCCCGTCGTTCAGCCGGCCCGGGCCCACCGACATCAGGTTGAGGAACTTCTCGCCCAACAGGTTCTTGACCTCGATCGATGCCCTGGTCTGGGAGCCGAGCGTCGCGTCCTTGACGTCGAAGTCGATGATGACGCGCTGCTTGCCGATGTTCAGCTGATTGACGCGACCGACCCGGATGCCCGCGATCTGCACCTCGGCGCCGACCCGCAAGCCCGCCGCGTCGCTGACCTCGGCGTGGTACTCGTCGCCGCGGAAGCCCGGGAACTGTTGCAGGTTGAACGTGGCCACACCCACCAAGAGCAGCAGGGCCAGGGAGATCAGACCGATGGTGCGGATCCGGCGATCACTGCGCTGTGCCATCACTGACACCTCGCGGCACGGCTCTTGAGCGTGAAGTCCGACATCATCGCGCGGTACTGCTCGGGGATCAGGTTCATGATCTCGTCGCTGAGCTCGATGCCGCCACGGAACTCGCAGAGGTAGTAGTTGTACCAGGAGCCGTAGACGCCGATGCGGGTCTGCCGCGCGAGCATGCCCGGCTGGCCGTCGGTGCCGGCCAGCGCGTCGATCGCGTCGCCGAGGTACTTCTTGTTCTTCGGTTTGTTCAGCTCGGTCAGCAGTCGCTGCAGCTCGGCGACATCGGACTTGAGCAGGGGCCGGCTCCGGGTCAGCAGATCGGCCAGCTCGGTCGACAGGTTCGAGACGCCCTCGAGCGAGTCGCCGATCGTGGTGCGGTCCTGGGCCAGATCGCCGGTCCAGGACTCCAGGCTCGAGATCAGCCGGCCGAGCTCGACGTGCCGGGCGTCGACCGTGCCCATCAGTTCGTTCAGATTGCCGATGACCTGTCCGATCAGCTCGTCGCGATCGGCCAACGCGTTCGTGACCGATGCGGTGTTGGCCAGCAGGTTCTGGACCGTGCCGCTCTCGCCTTGCAACACCTGGACGATGTTCATCGACAGCTGGTTGACCTCGTCGGGCTTCAGCGCGGAGAACAACGGCTGGAATCCGTTGAACAGTTCGGTCAGGTTGAGGGCCGGCGTCGTGCGGTCGGTGCCGATGACCTGGCCCGACGACTGGCGCGCTGCCCCGGGATCGCCCTGGTCGAGCGCCAGATAGCGGTCGCCGATCAGATTGAGGAACCGCACGCTCATGGTCGACTGCGTCGTGAGCGGCACGTCGCGGTCGACCTTGAAGGTCACCAGCGCCTGGGAGCGGTCGTGGATCTTCACGTCCGTGACACGGCCGACGATGATGCCGGCGACACGGACGTCGTCGCCTGCGGTCAGATTCGACGCCGAGTCGAACACGGCCTCGTACTGGTTCTGGTCGCCGTGGCCGAAGCCGCCCATGATCGTGAACAGCCCGTACGTGACCACGACCGACACCACGGCGAAGATCCCGAAGCGGATCGCGGCGAGCGCGAACTGCAGATTGCGCTTGCTCATCCCAGACCACCGTCCGGGTTGTCTTTGTCGCTGCCGTCCTTCAGCGGGATGAACGGCGCGGGCTTGTCGTAGTCGTCGGGCAGGCCCAGGCACCACGGGCCGTGACCGACCTCGCCGTACACCGGAGCGTCCTCGGCCGTGTACACCGCCCGCTGGGGTGCGCCGAGCTCGAGCGTCTGGCGGATGATGCCGTCCTTGAAGACCGCCTTGGTGTCGGGGATCTGGCGCACCAAGCCGGTCAGCAGGCAGTTGTACTCCGGGGAGTAGCGGTCCAGCAGGGCCAGCAGCGGCCGGCCCGCCTGCGTCGTGTCGACCAGCAGGTCCTCGTTCTCGTCGAGCGTCTCACGCGTTGTGACCGCCAGGCCGGTCAGGCCCGCGAGCGCCTTGCCCAGATCGGCCTTCTTGTCGGTGACGGTACGGGCCGTGACGCTCGCGCTGCGCATGATCTTGAGCAGATCGGGTGCCGCGAGATCGTAGGTGTCGGCCACATCGGCCAACAGCCGCAGATCCGACTGGACCGTGGGCAGCTGTTCGTTGAAGCGGCCCAGGTAGTCGTCGAGCGCGACCAGGGTGTCGCCGATCTGATCGCCCTTGCCGCTCAAGGCGCCCGCCAGCGCGTTGAGGGTCGCGTTGAGATCGGCGGGCTTGATCGACCGCAGCAGCGGGAAGAGATCGGCCAGGACCGACTGCAGCTCGACATTGGTCGTGACGCGGTCCGCGGGGATCACCGCACCGTCCTTCAGCCGGGCTGCCGACACGCTGTCCGCCGGAGGCACCAGCTCGATGAACTTCTGGCCGAACAGGGTCGTGGGCAGGATGCGGACGTCGACGTCGGCCGGGACGGCACGGGCCGCCTCGGGGTCCAGCGACAGCCTGATCGCGGCCTGATTGCCCTGGCTGGTGACGTTCTCGACGTGACCGACCAGCGCCCCGTGCATGCGGACGTCGCCGAATCTGGACAGCTGCTGGCCGGCCCGGTCGGCCATCACCGTCACGGTCGTGGACCGGGTGAACTTCTTGTCGTAGATCGCGATCGACAGGGCGACCAGCAGGGCGATGACCAGGAAGTAGCAGACCCCCGCGAGCATCAGCCGGCGGTGTTCGCGCGGGCTGTCGTGGAAGATGTTGACGAGCATGCCTCTACCCCGTGATCCGCACGGTCGTGGTCGAACCCCAGATCGCGAACGACAGGAAGAAGTTCATGACGACGATCGTGACGATCGAGGTACGGATCGCGCGGCCCACCGCGAGGCCGACACCCGCGGGACCGCCGGACGCCGAGTAGCCGAAATAGCAGTGGATCAAGATCACGACGACGGCCAGGATCACCAGTTTGGCGAACGACCAGAGTATGTCGACCGGTGGCAGGAACTGCAGGAAGTAGTGGTCGTAGGTTCCGGCCGACTCGTTGTAGATGCCGGTCGTGATCAGGCGTGGCGACAGATACGACGCGAGCAACGCGACCGTGTACAGCGGGATGACGGCGACGAAGCCGGCGATCATCCGAGTCGTGACCAGGAACGGCACCGACGGCAGGCCCATCGACTCCAACGCGTCGATCTCCTCGGAGATCCTCATCGTGCCCAGGCGCGCGGTGTAGCCGCAGCCGACGGTGGCGGCCAGGGCGATGGCCGACACCAGGGGGGCGACCTCGCGGGTGTTGAAGTACGCCGAGATGAAGGCGGTGAACTTGGCGACGCCGATCTGGCTCAGTGAGGCATAGCCCTGCAGACCCACCTCCGTGCCGGCGAAGAACGCCAGGAACGCGATGACACCGACCGTGCCCGCGATGACCGACAGCGCTCCGACGCCGAACACCACCTCGGCCAGGATCTTCGCGGTCTCCTCGCGGTAGTGCCGGAGCACCCGAGGCGTCCACGCCAGTGCCTTGAGATAGAACAGCAGCTGATCGCCCCAGCCCTCCAGCTGCAGCTTGCGCGAGCGCCAGAACGCTCCGCTGAGCTCACCCATGGCGCTCATCAGAGGCCCGCCTGGGGGACGAACTGGAAGTACAGCGCCGTGATGATCGAGTTCAGCGCGAACAGGATCATGAACGCCATGATCACGGTCTCGTTGACCGCTCGACCCACGGCGCTCGGGCCGCCGTACACGTTGAGGCCCTTGTAGGCGCCGACGACCGCCGCCACGAATCCGAAGCTGGCGGCCTTGATCATTGAGACCCACAGATCGGCGGTGCTGGCGAGCGCCGTGAACGACGACAGGAAGGCACCGGCGGAGCCGCCCTGCACCATGACGGTGAAGTAGTAGCCGCCCGCGATGCCGGCGACGATGACGATGCCGTTCATCAGGACCGCGACCGTGACGGTGGCCAGCACGCGGGGGACGACGAGGCGCGCCAGCGGGTCGACGCCGAGCACCTCCATCGCGTCGATCTCCTCGCGCATCTTGCGGGCACCGAGATCGGAGCAGATCGCCGATCCTGCCGCCCCGGCGATGATGAGGGCAGCCGCGATCGGTGCCGCCTCGCGGACCGTCGCGAGCACCGCGGTGGCGCCGGCGAACGACTGGGCGCCGAGCTGACCGGTGAGATTGCCGACCTGGAGCGCGATGACCGCACCGAACGGGATCGACACCAGAATCGTGGGCAGCAACGTCACGCTGGTGACGAACCAGGCCTGTTCGACGTACTCGCGCAGCTGGAACTTGGTCGTGAACGTCAGCTTGAGGACGTCCCACGACATCGCGGCGATCTGGCCCGGCCCTCTGACGATCGAGGCAACACTCACTCCCATGCCGCCGCCTCTCGCGTCCGCCCCGTGTCGTGGGTAGAACGATCCGGTGTGATCTGGGTTACGCTACCGGCCGGTAGGTTCACGGCGGCGTGACGACCGGCCCGGCGGCCGAAGAACGAGGCCTCTCCGAGCTGCAGACCCGAGGCGTAGCCGTAGCCGTCGACCACGATGTTCGAGGCGCACGCACCGGCGGCGTAGAGCCCGGACACGGGGGTCTCGTCCTCGGCCAGGACACGGGCGTCGACGTCGACCCGCAGGCCTCCGCACGTGAAGCCCGCGATGAACACCGCGCCGGGCGTGAGGTCGTAGGCCCCGTACGGCGGGGTGTCGAGCGGTTCGACGTAGTCGGCCGCCTTGCCGAATGCGGGATCGCGCCCGTGGGCCGCGCTCGCGTTGTACGCCGTGAGCGTGCGCTCCAGCGATCCGGCCGGCACCCCCAGCCCTGCCTCCATCTCGGCGACGGTCTCCCAGCCGTCGATCAGGGGGTGCAGGCCGTAGGCCGGCTCGGCCATGTGGGCCGAGTCCAAGATCAGATAGGCCCGGTGGCCGGGTTGGTCCAGGGCCATCGCGGTGGTGCGCCCGTGATAGGAGTCCTCGGCGACGAATCGCTCGCCCTCGGCATTGACGCAGATCCCCTTGACCAACTCGCCGGGCGGATAGAACGGCGCCGTGAGGAACATGCCGTCCAGGTGCTCGACGGCACCGCCGGCGGACTGGCCCAGACGGATGCCCAGACCGTCGTCGTGCGGATTGCCCAGAGCCATGCCCTTCTCCAGCGCGACCTGGAGCAGTGGCACGTACTCGGCGACCATGGCGTCGTTCATGACGAAGCCACCGGCCGCGATGATCACGGCACCGGCACGGATCGCACCGGTTGCGCCGAAATGCTTCCAGCGCGCCCCGACGACCGCCCCCGATCCGTCCTCGGTGACCAGTTCGGTCACCCCGGTCTCGTGGCGGATCTCGACGCCGAGACGGGCGAGCTCGGCGACCGCCAGTTCGAGCACGAACGCGGCGCCGCCGAAGTCGCCCTGGACGGGTGGCTTGTGCCCGCGCGGCGTGGGTCTCATCTGGTCCCGCCACGGCCAGACCTGCTCGTTGCCGGTGAACATCAGGCCCTCGGTACCGGGTTGTACCGCCGCCTTGCCCGGCCAGAAAGACCGCTCGAACTCGAATCCCAGGGCCTCGAGCCAGCCGAAGTGCTCGACGCTGTCGGCGCAGTAGGCCTCGATCTTGGCCGGATCGCAGTCCGGCGACATCGCGGTCAGGAACGCCGCCATGTCCTCGACGGTGTCCTCGAACCCGGCTGCGTGCTGCACCGGTGTGCCGCCGCCGAGATAGAAGTGCCCGCCCGCCATCGCGGTGGTGCATCCCATCGGCCCACCACGGTCCAGCACCAGCACGCGTGCACCGTTCCTCGCCGCCTCGATCGCGGCACTCGTGCCCGCCATACCCGCACCGACGACCAGGACGTCGACCTCGTCGGACCAGTCCGCCACCCCGGTGGCCGCGATGGTCGCGGGGAGAGCGATCTCGGCCGTCATCAGCTGTAACTCACTCGCACCTTGGGCGACGCAGCGTCGCTCTGGCAGGCCAGCCGGATGCCGTCGGCGAGATCCTCGTCGTCGAGCACGTCGTTGTTGCGCATCGTGAGCTCGCCTTCCAGGAGACGCACGGCGCAGGCCGAGCACTCACCCAGCCGGCACGAGTACGGCGCCGGGACGCCCTTGCTCTCCAAGTGCTCCAGCAGCGTCGTACCGGGCGCCCAGTCGGTGTACTCGTACGTCTCGCCGTCGAGTTCGGCTTCCAGGTGCGCGGGCTCGCCGGCCGGCTCGACCGAGGACGCCTGCTCGCCCTCCGGCTCGGCCGGAGCACTGCCGACGCCGAAGGGGTTGCCGCCGAGCGAGACGAACTTCTCCTGATGACGCCGCGAGCGGGGGAACTGCAGTTCCTTCAGTGCGGCGACCGTGGCTTCCATGAACGGGCCGGGGCCGCAGACGAATGCCTCGCGATCGGCGTACTGTTCGGCGAATGCCTTCAGTTGCTCCTGCGACGGCAGGCCCTGCAGCGACTCCAGCCAGTGCACGAGCTGCAGTCGTCGAGGGTTCGCGGCCGCCAGGTCGGCGAGGGCGGCCCGGAAGATGACCGACTGCTCGTCGCGATTGGCGTACAGCAGGACGATCCGGCCGCGGCCCCGTTCGAGGGTGGTGCGGATGATCGACATGATCGGCGTGATACCGCTGCCCGCCGCGAACAGCAGCAGGTCGGCATCGAGATCCTTGGGCGTGAAGATGCCGGCCGGCGGCAGGACCCGCAGCCGGTCGCCGGGCCGCAGGTTCTGGCAGATCCAGCCCGAGGCGTATCCGTCGAGCGTGCGCTTGACCGTGATGGTCAGGGGGGCGTCGGCATCCGGCATCGACGACAGCGAGTAGCTGCGGGCGACGAGCCCGGTGCGATCGCTGGGCACCGCCACGGTCAGGAACTGCCCGGGCGTGAACCCGAATCGATTGCGATGCTCCCCCGGGTCGAGGACGATCGAGCGCGCGTCGGTCGTCTCCTCGATCACGTCGAGGACCTCGAGCTCGAACGATGTCTGTTCGTCAGCCACCGCTGACTCCGTCGGCTCCGCCGGCGCCCACGGGCACCGTGCCGTCCAGCACCGCCGCGTCGATCGACTCGGCCAGCCGCGGACAGGCCGTGTGCAGGCTTCGGCCGCCGTCCCCGCGAGCCATCTCGGCGAATGCCGTGCACGTGTCCAGGGCCGCCTCGTTCCACTGGATCGCCGTGTGGTGGGCACTGTTCTTACGTACCTGGACCGCCGCGGAACAGGTACGACACACGACGTCGACCAGCATCCCGTGGGTATAGAGCAGCTGGTCGGCGACTGTTTCAGCGCTCGACGGGACGATGTAGGCCATCAGACACCAGCTACAGAACTCTGTTCGGCGTCCTGGGCGGCACTCTCTTCGGTGGCACTCTCTTCGGCAGCACTCTCTTCGGCAGCACTCTCTTCGGCAGCTCTGCGGGCCAGGTTCTCGGCGACCTCGGCGCGCCAGTGCTCATTGGCCTTGGTGGTGTCGACCTCGAACTCGAAACGCTCGACCATCTCGGGTTCGATCTCGGCCTTGTCGACGTAGAACTGCTCGTACCAGCGGCGCAACTGGTAGACCGGACCGTCCTCCTCGCACAGCAGGGGGTTCTGCACGGGAGCCTTGTTCTGCCAGATCGCGACGTCCTGCAGGAAGCCCTCGGCGAACGTGTCGCTGTAGCGCTGGCCGATGTACTGCGCGGTCTGCTCGTCGACACCCTCGGGCTTCTCGACGCACAGCCCGTACTGGAGGTTGAACGAGTTGGGACCTGTCGGCACGTGGCAGTTGATCAAGATGACCTTGGTGTAGAAGCCGTTGTAGTCCGTGTCGAGCCAGTTGACCATGTACGACGGCCCGAAGTAGGTCGCCTCGGACTTCAGCACCAGGTTCTCGTCGCCGTATCCCTGGTCCTTCATGTCGGGCCGGCCGGTCGACTCCATGAACTGGGTCGCCTTGTCGCCCTCGAAGACATTGCGGAAGTTGGTCGGGAAGGCGAAGTGCACATAGAAGAAGTGCGCCATATCGACGACGTTGTCGATGATCTCGCGGCAGTGCGCGTTGTCGACCTCGATGACCCGCCAGGTCCACTCGGTGTAGCGATCGGTGCCGACGCCGTCGAGGATCGGCGGCAGTGCGTCGTGATCGGCGGGGCTGCCCTCGGGGTCGTGCCAGATCAGCAGCTGGCCGTTGCGGACGACGCTCTCGTAGCGGTGCGTCCGGGCACGCAGCGGGACCCGGCGCGCGTACGGGATCGCCTTGCACTTGCCGTCGCCGCCCCAGCGCCAATCGTGGAACGGGCAGGCGATCTCGTCGCCCTTGACGGTGCCCTGGGTCAGGTCGCCGCCCATGTGACGGCAGTAGCCGTCGAGCACCTGCAGCTGACCGTTGCTGTCGGCCCAGACGACCAGCTTGCCGCCGAATGCCTGCACGGCGTGGGGTTTGCCGTCGTTGAAGTCACGCTCCAGCCCCAGGCAGTGCCACCCGCGGGCATACCGCTCGGGCTGGGAGCCTACGTCGAGATAACGAGTCGCAGTCACGACACCCTCCTGAAGCTCGCCGTTGACCAAAACGAGAACACGTTATAGTTCTACCATATGTACGTCTCCCTGACAGCCGATCAACTTCGTCTCCGCGACCAGTTGCGCGGCTACTTCGCAGAACTCGTGACTCCCGAACGCCAGGCCGCTCTCGCCGACACCTCGGGAGAGTTCGGCGAGGTCACGGTCTACAAGGACGTGATCCGTCAACTCGGCGAGGACGGCTGGCTGGGCATCGGGTGGCCCGTCGAGTACGGCGGCCAGGACCGCTCGATGGTCGAACAGCTGATCTTCACCGACGTGGCCGCGGTCGCGGGCGTCCCGATCCCGTATCTGACGCTCAACACGATCGGGCCGACCATCATGCAGTACGGCAGCGAGGAGCAGAAGGAGTACTTCCTCCCGCGCATCGTCGGCGGTGAGCTGCACTTCTCGATCGGCTACTCCGAGCCCGGATCGGGCACCGATCTGGCCTCGCTGCGCACCAAGGCCGAGCTCGACGAGTCGACCGGCGAATGGGTCATCAACGGGCAGAAGATGTGGACCTCGCTGATCCAGTACGCCGACTGGCTGTGGATGGCCTGCCGCACCGAACCGGACCAGCCGCGTCACAAGGGGCTGTCGATGATCCTGGTCCCGGCCGATGCCGAGGGCTTCTCCTACACCCCGGTGCACACCGTGGCCGGCGTCGGCACCAGCGCCACGTACTACGACAACGTGCGCGTTCCGGCCGATCATCTCATCGGACCACGCGGCGGCGGCTGGTCACTCATCACGAACCAGCTCAACCGAGAGCGGGTCGCCCTCACGTCGTCGGCGGCCCTCGTGCACTCGCTGGACCTGGTCACCGATTGGGCCAAGAGCACCAAGAACGCTCAGGGCGTGCGGGTCATCGACACCGAATGGGTGCAGGTCCTGCTCGGCCGCGCCCAGGCCCGCACCGACGCCCTGACGCTCATGAGCTACCACCTGGCCGACACGATCGACTCGCTGTCACCCGCCGATGCCTCGGCGACCAAGGTCTACGGCTCTGAGCTGGCCACCGAGGTCTACCGCGTCCTGAAGGAGATCGTCGGACCCGCCAGCGGCGTCACAGGCGACTCGGCCGGAGCCGTCCTGACCGGGCGTCTCGAGCGCTACTTCCGCTCGTCGCTGGTCATGACGTTCGGTGGCGGCACCAACGAGATCCAGCGCGACATCATCGGCTACGTCGGACTCGGCCTCCCGGCCGCCAAGCGCTAACGGAGGCGATCATGGACTTCACCCTGCCCACCGAGGTCGAGGAGGCGGCCCAGCTGGCTGCCACGATCCTGCGCGACCACACCACGCCGGACCGTCTGAGTCAGACCGAGGCCGCCGGCGGACCACGGTTCGACCCGGTCCTGTGGAATGCACTGGCCGATGCCGGATTGCTCGACCTCGCCCCCGCCGAGTCGGCCCATGGTGCCGGCCTCGGCGTCCTCGGCCTGTGCCGCTTCCTGATGGAGGTCGGGCGAACCGTCGCCCCGGTCCCGGCCGCCGCAGACGGCGCCGCTCGCCTGTTCCTGAGCGAGTTCGGCGCCGAGGCGCCGGCCGTCGCGACCGCGACGGGGCGCCCCATCCTGACCTGGGCCATCAGCGAACAGCACGAGTACACACCGGAGGCCCCGCTCACGACGGCCGCGCCCGACGGCGACGGTTATCGCCTCACCGGCACCAAGTACCTCGTGCCCGCGGCCACCCTCGCAACGCATGCGCTCGTGATCGCGGCGGCGCCGGAGCCCGCCGTGTTCCTGGTCCCGCTGGACACTCCGGACGTCCGGATCCGCGAGCAGCGCCTGAGCGACACCGACATCGTCGGGCTGGTCGATCTCGACGGCGTGGCCGTGAGCGGCGATCAGCTGATCGGCCCGGCCGACGGCACGGCCGCACACCGCCTGGTGCAGCTCGCCACGGTCGCGAACTGTGCCCTGCAGCTCGGTGTCACCGAGGGAGCTGTGCGCCTCACTGCCGAATACGCCAAGACGCGCGAGCAGTTCGAGCGCCCGATCGCGACGTTCCAGGCCGTGGCGCAGCGGCTGGCCGACGGATTCATCGACACCCGATTCCAAGGGCTGGCGATGTGGCAGGCCGCCTGGCGGCTCAGCGAAGGGGTGCCGGCCGACGACGCGATCGCGACCGCCAAGCTGTGGGCTGCCGACGCCGGCCATCGCGTCGCGCACACCACGGTGCACATCCACGGCGGTGTCGGCATCGATCTCGACGGGGTGGCACACCGCTACTTCACCGCCGCCACCCGGTTCGAACAGGAACTCGGCGGTGCGACCCAGCACGCCCTGGCCCGCGGGCGCCTGCTGGCTGCCGAACCCGCCTGACGAGGCGGGTCGCGTTGACCACGTTCATGCGGTTCGGCCCGTCGGACCGAGTTCACGCACCGGGGCCCGCATACCGACCCCGCATGCGTGAACTCGGTCCCGTCCGAAGCCGGCGATGACGGTCCGCTCATGACTGTCAGGAAGGCCCTCGAGGCACGGGCCGACGACGACTCGCCCGCCCTGCTGACGCGCGACCGGACCTGGACCTGGCGCGAGTTCGTGGCGGACTCGGGGGCGCGCGCCGCCACGGTCGCGACCCTGCTCGATCCCGCTCGTCCACCCCATGTGGGCCTGATGATGGACAACACCGCCGAGATGTTGCTCGGCCTCGCCGCGGCGGGCTGGGGCGGCCATGTCGCGGTCGGCGTCAACACCACTCGGCGGGGCGAGGCGCTCGCGGCCGATCTGCGGCGCGCCGACGTGCAGGTGCTGCTGACCGACGACACCCAGCGCCACCTGCTCGACGGCCTGGATCTGCCGGACATCACGGTGATCGACACGACCACCGACGACTGGATCCCGGCGAACGAGCACCTGAAGGCGGCGCCCGGCGCCTCCCCCACCGACGACTCGCTGTTCATGCTGATCTTCACGTCGGGTACCAGCGGCGCTCCCAAGGCGGTCCGCATCACCCATAGCAAGGTGACCTATCCGGGTCACTATCTGTCGCAGCGACTGGGACTGACCCGCGCCGATGTCCACTACATCGCGATGCCTCTGTTCCACTCCAACGCCGTCATGGCCGGATGGGCGCCCGCGCTCGTCAACGGCGCGACCGTCGCGCTGCGCGAGAGGTTCTCGGCCTCGCACTTCTTCGACGACATCCGCAGGTTCGGGGCGACCTACACCTCGTATGTCGGCAAACCGCTGGCATACGTGCTGTCGACGCCGGAGCGACCCGATGACGCCGACAACCCCCTGCGTCTGGCGTTCGGCAACGAGGCCGGCGAGCGCGATCAGCGGGCGTTCGCGCGCCGGTTCGGCTGCCGGGTCGTGGACGGATTCGGCTCGACCGAGAACGCGGTCGTCGTGAGCAGGATCGAGGGCACACCGGCCGGAGCGCTGGGCTGGCCCGCCGACGGGGTCGCGGTCTACGACCCCGAGACCGGCGTGGAGTGCCCACGCGCGGTGTTCGACGCCGACGGACACGTCACGAATCTCGACGCCTGCACCGGGGAGCTGGTCAACACCACGGGTCAAGGACAGTTCGCGGGTTACTACAACGATGAGAGCGCCACGACCGAGCGGATGCGGAACGGCATGTACTGGTCCGGCGATCTGGCCTATCGCGACGCCGACGGCTGGATCTATTTCGCGGGCCGTACCGCCGAGTGGCTGCGGGTCGACGGCGAGAACCTCGCGTGCGCGCCGATCGAGCGCGTCCTGTTGCGCCATCCCGCCATCGCCCAGGCGGCGGTGTACGCGGTCCCCGACGAGCGGGCCGGCGACCAGGTCGCTGCCGCGCTGATCCTGAGTGGTCCACTCGGACCGGCCGAATTCGCGTCGTTCCTCGACGCCCAGCTCGATCTCTCACCGAAGGAACGGCCACGGTACGTCCGTCTGGTCGACGACCTGCCGAAGACCGCGACCCACAAGGTCCTCAAGCGCGAGCTCACCGCTCAGGGCTCGGCCGACGCCGCCTGGATCCGCGACGAACGGGGCACCGCCTACCGGTCGCGCTGAGGATCCTGGAGCCGATCGACCACGCGCCCGGGCGAGACGTCCTCGGCCAGCAGCTGGAAGATGCGGTGATCGCGCCATCGACCGTCGATGTGCAGATAGCGCGGAGCCAGGCCGATCGGCTCGAATCCGAGCTTGTCGACCACGCGCAGGCTCGCCGCGTTCTCGGGCCGGATCGACACCTCCACCCGGTGCAGGCCGACGGCCGAGAACAGGTGATCGCACACCAGGGCGAGCGCGGTCGGCGTGATGCCTCGCCCGGCGTGCGACTGCGCCACCCAGTAGCCGACCGTCGCCCAGCGGGCAGAGCCCCACGTGATGTTCGAGACCGTGAGCATCCCGACGACCTCGCCGTCCCACGTCACGACGAACGGCATCGCCAACCCTCGGCGGGCCCGTCGTCGCAGGGCGGCGATGACGGCCGCCGTCGAGGCGGCCGGTGGTCCGGCCTCCGGCGGCAAGGTCGCATCCCACGGCTCGAGCCACTGCTTGTTCGCAGTGCGCAACCGCGTCCAATCGCGACTGTCGCGCCGACGGAGCGGTCGCAGTCCCACCGAGCCGAGCGACAGGGTCGCCGGCCAGCCGGGAGTCATCAGAACGGCCGATCGAGCACCAGGGTGCGCACCGTGTCACCCATGTTGAGGGCCGCTTCGTCCTCGCCCACGATGATCAGGGCGTTGGCCTGCGCCAGGGAGCCGACCACGTGGGGGCCCACCTGATCGACCGGCGTGACCTTGGCGCCCTTGTGGGTCACCTCGAACCGCGCCGGCAGATACTGACGCGCACCGGTGGCGCAGCGCACGTCCTGGGCCAGCACGGCGTGCACCATGGGGCGACGGAACGGCGTGCGGCCCATCATGCGGCGGATCGCCGGCAGCACGAAGACCTCGAACGACACGTACGCCGACACCGGATTGCCGGGCACCGCGACGAGCGGGGTCTGCTCGTCGAACACCCGCCCGAAGCCTTGCGAGCGACCCGGCTCCATCGCGACCTGGGCGAAGTCGACCGTGCCCAACGCCGACAACGTCTCCTTGACGACTTCGTTCTCGCCGTCTCCGATGCCGCCGCTGGTGACCACGAGATCGGCCCGCACCAGCTGATCGGACAGGACGCGGCGGAAGGTCCGCGGATTGTCGTCGACCGCGCCGACCCGGTAGCAGATGGCACCCGCGCTGCGGATCGCCGCCGCCAGCATGTAGCTGTTGCCGTCGTTGATCGAGTCGAAGTCGAGGTGGGTGCCCGGTTCGCGCAGTTCAGCGCCCGTCGACAGCACGACGACCCGCGGACGCGGACGTGCCTTGACCCGGGGCGCCCCCAGCGCCGCCAGCAGGCTGATCTCGCGCGGCCCGAGCACGGTACCTGCACTGAGGACCTCGTGACCCCCGGCCACATCGGATGCCTGGCGCCGGATGCGCGCGCCCGGTGCGGTGGCCTCGTGGATCGAGACCCGTGCATTGCCTCGGTCGGTCAGGCCGAACGGGACGACCGCGTCGGCCCCCCGTGGAATCGGCGAACCGGCCATGATCTTGACCGCTGTGCCGGCGCTGATGGCGAACGGCTTGGCCGATCCGGCCGAGATCTCCCCGACCACGGGCAGCACGACCGGTGCTGACGGACCGGCACCGGCGAGATCCTCGGCGCGCACGGCATATCCGTCGACCTCGGCGTTGTCGAAGCGTGGCAGATCGGACTGCGCGACGAAGGCCTCGTGCAACGGCAGGCCGAGCGACTCCACGAGCGGCTGATCGTAGGCGGCCAACGGCCCGATGCCGCGGAGGATCTGCTCCAGGTGGTCCTCGACCGTGATGATGCCGTCGGGGATGCTGGCCGGGCGAGGCCGCGCCCGGGGGCCGGGAGCGGGTGCGCCGGCCGCGGCCGGCGGCGCCGTCGCGGCGGGCTCGGCCGGACGTTCGTCGCCGGCGGTCGCACCGGCGCTGTCATCGACATCGGGTCCACCGGCACCGCCTCGGTCGGCCGCGTCGTCGGTCGACGCGCCTCCGTCGACCTCGTCGGGAGCCTCATCTCCTGGGGGAGCCATGCCGATCAGCCTAACCGCCGGTGAGGTGCGTTCCGGCTGCGACGCTCTGCGCGGTCGTGTGGTCGTCGAGCATCACGTCTCCCGTCACGACCACATCACGACCGAATCGCCAGTCGCCGCGGACCGTCAGCGACCGGGCGTCGACCAGCGACGGCGGCGACGGGATCCGGGCATCGAAGTCGGCGATCGTGGTGAAGAAGCGGCGATCGAGATCGATCAACGGTGGGTCGACCTGGGCCCGCACCAGATGGTCGACGCCGACCCCGTACACGTCCGAGCGCAGGAGCAGCAGGTCATTGGTGGTCTTGACCGGCAGGAACCGCGACCGGTCGACCTCGATCGCCGTGGCACCCTCGAACACCTCGACCGCAGCGCCCATCGCCGACTCGATCTGGACGACGGGCGTCGAGGTCGGATCGGACGGGTCGACCGTCTTGAGATTGCGGATCAGCGGCAGACCCATGACGCCGTCGCGTTCGGTCAGCAGATCGTTCAAGGCGATCAGATCGAACCACAGATTGTTCGTGTGGAAGTACCGGTGGCGTGTGGGATCGGCCGCCAGTTCGGCATCGTCCGGCGCGGTCTGGGCGGTCTCGCGCAGCACCAGACGGCCATCGGAACGCCGCACCACCAGATGTCCGCCCTTGACATCGGCCGGGGTGCGGCGGCAGACCTCGGCGGCGTACGGCGCACCCGAGGCCGCGAACCAGCCCATCATCTGCGGACTCGGAGCGGCGCCCAGATTGTCCGCGTTGGACACCGTCGCATACCGGTAGCCCTCGGCGATCAGCTGCTGCAGGATGCCCGATGTCTGCAGGGCGGTGTACAGGTCGCCGTGGCCGGGAGGACACCACTCGAGCGACGGGTCGGCAGGCCACTCGACCGGGGTCAGGTCGTCCTGGCGCAGCTTCGGCTCCGAGCTCTGCAGGAAGTCCAGCGGCAGCCGGCCGACCGCGAGATCGGGATAGGCGTCCAGCGCGGCCAGTGTGTCGTCGCGCGTGCGGAAGCTGTTCATGAACAGCAGGGGCAGGCGGACGTCGTGGGTCTGCCGCACGTGCCGGACCTGACCGACGATCACGTCGAGGAACGACAGTCCGGGCCGCACCGGCAGCAGCGTCTTGGCCCGGTCCAGGCCCATCGAGGTCCCGAGCCCGCCGTTGAGCTTGATGACCACGGTCTGCGCGGCGGCTGCGCGCGCCTCGTCGTCGGCGACCATCAGGTCGCCGGCATGAGGGAGGCCGTCGAGCGGATCGACCTCGGCCTCGTGGATCAGCCCCGTGGCCCCGGACTCCAGCTGGGCGTAGAACGCCGCGAAGACGTCGACGGCCCGCGGGTGCACCTCGGCCGCCAGCATCTTGTCGCGCGCCTGATCCAGTCCGTTCATCGGCGCCAGGCTATAGCGTGACGCCTGTGCAGAAGGACGCCCTCCGCCGAGAACTCCTCGACCGCCGGCGGGCCCGGCCCGCGGCCGAGCTCGAGCGAGCGGGTTCGGCCCTCGCCGCCCACACCGCGTCCGAACCGTTGATCGCCCGCGCGCGGCGGGTCGCGGCCTACCGATCGATGCGTACCGAACCGCCGACCGCCGCGCTGATCGAGGCGCTGCTGGCGACCGGGCGCGAGGTCCTCGTGCCGGTCATCGTCGCCGACCACCAGCTGGACTGGGAGGTCGTCGGAGCCGAGGCCACCGAACACCGGGGCCGCGACGCGCTCGCGACGTGCGATGTCGTGCTCGCCCCCGCGCTCGCGGCCGATCACGCAGGCCACCGGCTGGGCCGAGGCGCCGGCTACTACGACCGGGCCCTCGAGGGCCTCGGTGTCCCGATCGTGGCGGTCGTCTTCGACGACGAACTGCTGCCGCAGATCCCCCACGAGCCCCACGACGTCGATATAGACGCCGTCCTCACGCCCGGTGGCCTCTTCCGCGTCCCGTAGCCACTCATCCCAACCGAATCCCGCTGACGAGTCACTTGTTGCCGCTCGCGAGTCACAAAGTGCACGGTGGGGAGTCGGGAAGTGCGTGTTCGCGAGTCGGTAAGTGCGTGTTCGCGAGTCGTTGGGTTCGTGGCGTTGCGACTGTGCGGCTTCTCGACTTGACGAAGTTCCGTGGCTGAGGCGCCTCCTGCATCTCGCGTGACGGCTTGCTTGCGTTGCGTGGCGCTCACCAAGTCACACAGTTCGCACTCGCGAGCATGCAGCTGACGGACAGCCTTTCGTCTCACCGGCTCGCGAGAGCGACTGTGTGACTCGTGAGCGCGACCCATGGTCACTTCCACGGAGTGGTGTCAGGCCGGGCGGGGGGCGCTGCGGATCTCGCCGACCAGCTCCTCGAGGACGTCCTCGAGCATGATGACGCCCTGGACCTCGCCCTCGGCGTCGGCGACACGCGCCATGTGCGAACCACGGGCCTGCATGGTGCGCAGCGCCTCATACAGACCCGACCCCGACCGCACCGTCGCCAACGGCCGCAACCACTTGTCGGCGATGACCTCGCGGCGCGAGACGTCGTCGGTCTCCAGCACATCCTTGATGTGCAGATAGCCGGTGAGATCCCCCGCGGCATCGGCCACCGGGAAGCGCGAGAACCCGGTCCGGGCACACGCGTCCTCGACGTCGATGGGGGTCGCCGACGGCGGAATGGTCACCAGCCCCGCGCTCGGGAGGAGCACCTGGTCGACCGTGCCCTCGTGGAAGTCGAGCGCACCCGACACCAGCCCGTACTCGTCGTCGTCGAGCAGCCCCTCACGACGGGACTCCTCGACCAGGCTCGCGACCTCGTCGTGGGTATACGTACTCGCGACCTCGTCGCGCGGCTCGATGCGGCACAGCCGCACGAACGCGTTCGCGATGCCGTTGAGCGACAGGACGAACGGCTTCAGCAGCGCGACGACGGCCAGCATGAACGGCCCGAGGAACAGGGCCGCACGGTCAGGGCCCACCAGCGCCAGGTTCTTCGGCACCATCTCGCCGAGCACCACGTGAGCGAACACCACGATCGACATCGCGATGACGAACGAGATCGGATGCACCCAGCCGTGCGGCACGTCGAGCGCCTCGAACGCCGGCTCCATCAGATGCGCGATGGCCGGTTCGCCGACCGCACCGAGGCCCAGCGAGCACAACGTGATGCCGAGCTGCGCCGCGGCCATGACCTGCGTGACGTTCTCCATCGCCCGCAGCGCGAGGCGGGCCGTGCGCGAACCCTCCGCGACCCGGGGTTCGAGCTGGGTGCGGCGCGCCGAGATCAGCGCGAACTCGGCCGCGACGAACAGGGCGTTGAGCGCCAGCAGCACGACGGTCAGGACGACGCCCCACCAATCGGTCATCGCGGATCACCGCCTTCGATGCCGGCCGGCCCCGCCTCGGAGGCCTGGACCGTGAGCGACACGCGGTCGACGCGCCGGTTCTCCATCCGCTCGACGGTCAACGTGACGTGCAGCGGCTCCGGCTCGTCATCGTCATCGTCGGGGGTCGGATCCACGTCGAGGCTCACCACGTCGCCACGCTCGGCGATCCGCCCGAGACGAGCGTGCATCAGGCCGCCGATCGTCTCGTAGTCCTCGTGCTCGGGCAGCGCCACCCCGGTCTGCTCCAGCACCTCGTCGGGACGCAGCAGCCCCGACAGCGACCACGTGCCGTCGCGGCGGTGCCGGCTCCGTTCGGAGACGCGGTCGTGCTCGTCGGCGATATCGCCCACGATCTCCTCGACCAGATCCTCCAGCGTGACGACCCCGTCGGTGCCGCCGTACTCGTCGAGGACCACCGCCATCTGCATGCCCTGGTCGCGCAGCACCCGCAGCAACGGGTCGAGTTCGATGCTGTCGGGCACCGTCGTGGCCGGGTCGACGATGTCGATCAGCCGGACCGACCGCCGGCGATCCGGCTCGACGCTGACCGCCTGCTTGACGTGCACGATGCCGACGATGTCGTCAGGCGTGCGACCGATGACCGGGAAACGCGAATGTCCGGTGTCGCGGGCCGCCTCGATGACATCGGCCGCGGTGTCCTTGGACTCCAGGAAGTGGACCCGCACGCGCGGCGTGCGAACGTCGGCGGCCGTGCGCTCGCCGAACGC
>Ga0182737_1000623_pt1 | contig 46290 bp, 43 predicted proteins | sample eDN5th30CBELigOP_FD_128878 | JGI IMG/M metagenome (GOLD analysis project Ga0182737, IMG submission 128878) | Enriched Organic Plus compost microbial communities from Emeryville, California, USA - eDNA 5th pass 30_C BE-Lig OP (version 2) (version 2) ...
CGAGCCGCCGTTCTCGGCCATGCGCAGGCCGATGCCGACGATGACGCCGGGCAGCCCGTGCGTGAAGATGTCGCGGAACGGCTTGTCGACGACGGTCTCGTGCTTCTCGAGCTCGACGAATGTCGGCGTCTCGCGGAGCCGCATCCGGATGAACAGCGCCGTGAGGATGAGGACGAACGACGCCAGGAATGGGATGCGCCAGCCCCAGCTGAGGAGCTGGTCCTGCGGCAGGAGCGAGATGAGGCTGAAGACCAGCGCGGCGAGCACCGTGCCCGCCTGGATGCCGATGAACGGCAGCGCGGCGAAGAAGCCGCGGCGACGCATCGGCGCGTACTCCGCCATGAGCACCGTGGACCCGGCCTGCTCGGCACCGGCGCCGAAGCCCTGGAGCAGGCGCATGAGCACGAGGAGGATCGGCGCCCAGATGCCGATGGCCTCGTAGGTCGGCAGCAGGCCGATCGCGGTGGACGCACCGCCCATGAGCAGGATGGTGACCACGAGCACCCACTTGCGGCCCAGCTTGTCGCCGAGGGCGCCGAAGAAGAACCCGCCGAGCGGGCGCGCCACGAAGCCGACGCCGAAGGTCGCGAACGCGGCGACGGTGGCGAGGGCCGGGTCGTCCTGCGGGAAGAACAGCACGTTGAAGATCAGCGCGGTCGACAGGCCGTAGAGGGCGAAGTCGAAGTACTCCAGGGCGCTGCCGACGCTCGACGCGAGCGTCGCCCGCCGCAGGTTGGCGGCGTAGTCCGGGTCCTCGGCCGGCGGCGTCGCCGTGGCGGTGAGGTGCTCTGACATGGGCCATCTCCTTCGATCGCAGCCCGAAGTGGGGGTGGACGGAACTGTAACAACATACTGGCCTTTGTTCAATATGTTGAACACGAGGATGCAGCGCCGTCGCCCGCGCACGCCGAAGACCCGTTCGCACGGGGTTTCGGTGAAGCGGGACTCAGCGGCGCGCCGACGCGCCGAGCGGGTTCGTGAGGGCTGCGGCCGCATCCTGCAGCGCCTCGGCCACGCGCGCGAGGTGCGCCGCATCGGCCCGGTCCGCGGGCATGCCGACGCCGAGGGCGAGCTGCGGGTCGCCGGGCGCCCAGCCCTCGAGGGGCACGGCCACGCCGACGATGCCGGCGATGCCCTCGCCCTCGTCGAGGGTCCAGCCCCGTTCGCGGGCGGCGGCGAGGCGGCCGAGCAACGCGTCGTCGGCGCCGGGGACGAGTTCGCGCACCTCGTCGTCCGGACGCGTCATCAGCAGCGCCTGTCCCGACGCCGTGACCGCCGCGGGCAGCCGCGAACCGAGCGGGGCGCCGAGCCGCTCGCTGCGCGCCCCCTCGTACCGGGCGAGGTAGAGCACGTCCGCCCCGTCCAGCACCGCGACCTGCACGAGCTCGCGGGAGAGCACGGACGACGCCTCGCAGACGCTGTAGAACTCGCGCACCTGGTTGAACTGCGCCGCGAACGCACCGCCGAGCTCGGCGATGCGCAGCCCCAGCCGGTAGCCGGTGGCGACGCGTTCGACGAGCCCTCCGGCCTCGAGCGCGAGGCACAGGTTCGCCGTGGACGACTTCGCGAGCCCGAGCGCTCCGGCGAGCTCGGTGAGCGTCATGGGCCGCCCGGCGTCGGCCAGCACGCCGAGCAGACGGATGCTGCGGGTGACGGCGGGCGCGGGGTCGCGCCCGGCGCGGTCGTCGGTGTCGGACACGGCTCCCCCGGGGTCGATCAGTAGAACTCGACCGTATCGACCTCGGCGCGCAGCGGCCTGCCGTCGAGCAGGCGCGTCGCGTTCTCGGCGAACCGGCGCGCGATGCGCTCCTCCTCCTTGCTGCTCAGTGCGGCCGTGTGCGGGCTCACCAGCACCCGCGGATGCGACCACAGCGGCGAGTCGGTCGCCAGCGGCTCCCGCTCGAAGACGTCCATGGCGGCGAAGGCGATGCGCCCGTCGTCGAGGGCGGGCAGGAGCGCGGCCTCGTCGATGACGGTGCCGCGCCCGACGCTCGCGAGGATGGTGCCGGGGCGGACGTTCGCGAAGACCTCCGCGCCGACGAGGTGGTGCGTCTGCTCGGTGCCGGGGAGGGTGACCACGATCGCGTCGACCTCGCCCACGACGGCGGCGAGGTCGGCCGGGTCGACGAGCCGCTCGACGCCCTCGACCGGGGTGCCGGTGCGGGAGGTGCCCCACACCCGGGCACCGAGGGCATGGAAGCGGCGCGCGCACTCGGCGCCGATGCCGCCGAGGCCGACGACGAGGACGGTCAGTTCGTCGACCTGGCGCATCTCCCACCGATCGGCGGGCCAGACCCGGTCGCCCTGGTCCGCGAGCAGGCGCGGGAGGTCCTTGGCCCCGGCGATCACGCCGAACACGGCGAACTCGGCGAGCGGTCCACCGTGCACGCCGGCACTCGTGGTGAAGCGGATGCGCTCCAGCGCCTCGGCGGGCAGGCCCGCGTCCTTCACCTGACTGCCGCCGCCGGCGGCCGTCGTCATGACCCAGCGGAGCGACGGGTTCGCGGCGACCGTGCGGGCGAGCGCCGCGGGATCGACGTCGGGGATGCCGAAGAGCGCGTCCGCGGAGTCGACCATGGCGTCGAACGCGGCCTGCTGCTCGGGGGTGCGGGTGAAGGCCGGGTCTCCCGACCAGTCCGCGGGACCGCGCATCGGCTTGTACAGGCTGTGGTCGCGGACGACCTCGACGCGGGGCTCGAGCGCCTCGATGAGTCGGCAGTGCTCCTCGCGGAGCGGGACGGCGACGACCGCCCGCAGGCTCGTGGCTCGTTCAGGCATGCGTATTCCTCCATCGGTGGACGCCGGCACGCCAGCCTATCGCAGATCCAGCATATTGGCCCTGGTTCCACATATTGGATCACAGTAGGCTGACGGCATGGTCTCCACCACCCACCCTGACACGGCGGGCCCGCGGGTCGGCGTGCTCGGCCTCGGCGCGATGGGCCTCCCCATGGCGACGCGGCTGCTCGACGCACACGGCACGGTCGCCGTGCACGCGCGGCGTCCTCGCCCCGACCTCGAGGCGCTCGGCGCCGTCTGGGCGTCCACACCGCGGGAGCTCGCGGGCATGTGCGACGTGCTGCTCGTGATGCTGCCCGACCTCCCCGACCTCGAACCGCTCCTCGACGGGGATGACGGCATCCTCGCGGGGGCCGGCGACCTCCTCCTCCTGATCGGTTCGACCTCGTCCGCGCCCGGGGTGCGCGAGCTCGCCGCGCGGCTCCCCGACCGCATCCGCGTGGTCGACTGCCCGGTCTCCGGGGGCGAGGACGGCGCGACCGCCGGCACCCTGTCGATCATGCTCGGCGGCTCGGATGCGGACGCCGCCCTCGCCGCGGCCGTCCTCGCGCCGTGCGGCACCCCCGTGCACCTCGGGCCGCTCGGCGCCGGAGAGGTGGCGAAGGCCTGCAACCAGCTCGTCGTCGCCTCGACGATCCTCGCGCTCGGTGAGGCGAGCGTCATCGCGGAACACTCCGGCATCGACCTCGACGCACTGTGGCGCCTCCTCGGCGGCGGGTACGCGGGGAGCCGGCTGCTGGAGAGCCGTCGGGAGAAGCTCGTGACCGGCGACGACGCACCCAGCGGCGTCGCCCGGTACATGGTCAAGGACCTCCGGTTCGCAGCCGAGGCGGCCGCCGCGGGCGACGTCTCCCCCGCCCTGCTGCCTGCGCTGCGCGCGGCGTTCGACGAGCTCGTCGACGCCGGACTCGGCGACCGCGACATCGCCGTCACCCGCCGCTTCGTCCAGCAGCGCTCGGGCGCGCGCGACCGGTCCCGACGGTGACGCGGGACTACCCTGTGACTATCCCCCCTTCGTTTTCCTCTTTCTCCCCGCCTGCCTGAACAGGAGTGACCGTGTCGGAAGCCAAGGCCAACATCGGAGTCGTCGGACTCGCCGTGATGGGCTCGAACCTCGCCCGCAACCTCGCATCCCGTGAGGGCAACACGGTGGCGGTGTTCAACCGCTCCCGTGCGAAGACGGACGAGCTGCTGGCCGCCCACCCCGAGGCGGAGTTCGTCCCCGCCTACTCCTACGAGGAGTTCGCCGCGTCGCTGCAGAAGCCGCGCACCGCGATCATCATGGTCAAGGCCGGCCGCCCGACCGATGCGGTGATCGAGGAGCTCATGCGGGTCTTCGAGCCGGGCGACATCATCGTCGACGGCGGCAACTCGCTGTTCACCGACACCATCCGGCGCGAGAAGGCGGTCGGGGAGGCCGGTTTCAACTTCGTCGGCATGGGCGTCTCCGGCGGCGAGGAGGGTGCGCTCCGCGGGCCCTCGCTCATGCCCGGCGGCCCGGACGAGTCCTGGGTCACCCTCGGCCCGATCCTGAAGTCCATCGCGGCGGTCGCCGAAGGCGAACCGTGTGTGACGCACGTCGGCCACGACGGCGCCGGGCACTTCGTGAAGATGGTCCACAACGGCATCGAATACGCCGACATGCAGCTCATCGGCGAGGCCTACGACCTCATCCGCCGCGGCACCGGCAAGTCCCCCGCCGAGATCGCCGACATCTTCACCGAGTGGAACGACGGCGAGCTCAACAGCTACCTCATCGAGATCACCGCCGAGGTGCTCCGCCAGGTCGACGCCGCCACCGGCACGCCGCTCGTGGACGTCATCGTCGACGAGGCCGGCGCCAAGGGCACCGGCGCCTGGACGGTGCAGACCGCGCTCGACCTGGGCGTGCCCGTCTCCGGCATCGCCGAGGCCACCTTCGCGCGGTCGCTCTCCAGCCACCGCGCGCAGCGCGACGCCGCGGTGGACCTCCCCGGCCCGAGCGGTGCGCTGCAGGTCACCGACCCGGACGCGTTCATCGAGCAGGTGCGACTGGCCCTCTACGCCTCTAAGATCGTCGCCTACTCGCAGGGCTTCGACGAGATCCGTGCCGGCGCCGCCCAGTACGGCTGGACCATCGACCTCGGTGCCGTGTCGAAGATCTGGCGCGGCGGCTGCATCATCCGCGCCCAGTTCCTCAACCGCATCGCCGACGCGTACGCCGCAGAGCCGGAGCTTCCCGTGCTCCTGACCGCGCCGTACTTCGTCGAGGCGCTCGGCCGTGCGCAGGATGCCTGGCGCGAGATCGTCACGCTGTCGGCGACCTCCGGCATCCCCGCCCCCGCCTTCGCCTCCTCGCTGGCGTACTACGACGGGCTGCGCGCCGAGCGCCTGCCCGCCGCGCTCATCCAGGGCCAGCGCGACTTCTTCGGTGCGCACACCTACCGCCGCACCGACAAGGCCGGCACCTTCCACACCCTCTGGTCGGGCGACCGCACCGAGGTCGAGGCCGAGGACACGCACTGACGTGACGGATGCGGCCGTGCGCTCGGTGCGCGGCCGCATCCTGCTCGCGTGCCTCACCGGCGGGTACCTGTGGGTGCTCGCCTCGCTCACGCTCGGCCCGCAGCCGCAGACCGCGGGCGGCGTCATGGCGGCCCTCGCCGCGATGTTCGCCGCCCATCCGGTGACCGCCTGGCTCACCGAGCCGGTGCTGGAGTTCTGCGCGAACATCGTGCTGTTCGTCCCGGCCGGACTGCTCGCCGCCATCTGGCTCCCCCGGCACCTGGGATGGCTCTCGATGCCCGCAGGCCTCGCGCTCAGTGGCGTCGTCGAACTCGTCCAGGCGCTGTTCCTCCCCGATCGCGTCGCCGATGTCCGCGACCTGGTCGCCAACACGCTGGGCGCCGCGTTCGGTTACGTCATCTTCCGCATCTTCGGCCCGCGCACAAGATCACGCGGTTAGCCTGGGGAGTTGTGGATCTGACCATTGCCCTCATCGTCATCGCCGCGCTCCTCGTGGCGACCGTCGTGCTGGGCTTCGTCATCCGGTGGAGCCAGCGCCGTCCCCGCGTCGTCGACGTGACCGAGGCGGTGGACCCGGCCCGGCTCGGCGCCGACGGGCTCGGCGAGCAGGCCACGCTGCTGCAGTTCAGCACCGAGCTGTGCGCCCGCTGCCCCGGCGTGCACCGGATGCTGTCCGACCTCGCCGGCGAACGCGACGGCGTCCGCCACCTCGACGTCGACCTCACCCACCGCCCCGACATCGCGCGCCACTTCAACGTGCTGCAGACCCCGACCACCCTCATCCTGGACCGCGCCGGGGTGATCCGCACCCGCTTCGGCGGCGCGCCGGGCCGCGACGTCCTGGAGCTCGAACTCTCCCGTGTCCTCGAGGAGTCCCATGCCTGAACCCACCCGCATCGACGCCCGCGGCCCGCGGTTCGCCGCGGCGATCACCGCCGGTCTGCTGCTCGTGGACGTGCTGCTCGGCCTCACGGGGCTGCCGGTGCGCGCCGAGCTGACCGCGGCGTCCCTCGGCGAGCGTGCCGCCGACCCGTCGTTCCTGCTCCTCGTCGTGATCGCGGTGCTGTTCCTGTGGGGCGTGCTGTCGCCGCGCACCGCACCGTGGGGTGTGCTGTTCCGGGCAGTCGTCCAGCCGCAGCTGCGCCCCGCGACCGAGTTCGAGGATCCGCGTCCGCCCCGCTTCGCGCAGGGCGTCGGGCTGTTCGTCACCGCGGTGGGTCTCGTGCTCCAGCTGCTCGGCGTGCCGTGGGGGCTGCCGGTCGCGGCCGCGGCCGCGTTCGTCGCGGCGTTCCTCAACGCGGCGTTCGGCTTCTGTCTCGGCTGCCAGATGTACCTGCTGCTGCAGCGCGTCGGCCTCGTCGGTCGCGCCCGCCCCGCCGCCTGACGACCCGCCGCTCCGCCGGCGCCGTGTCGCTCCCTCATCCGCGGCGCGCGCGGGCGGTGTCAACAGGTCGCGCCGGGTCGGCGCGCACGGCTAGCCTGACGACGCGGGCGCGGAAGGTCTGCGCCGGTCTGAGGAGGAACCGATGAGTGTCACGAGCGAAGCCACCACGTCCTGGAAGGGCAGCCTGACCGAGGGCTCCGGCGAGATCGCGCTGGAGAGCTCGAACCAGGGCCCGTTCGCGGTGAACTGGAAGGCGCGCAGCGAGGGCTCCGACTCGGTCACCACCCCCGAGGAGCTCCTGGCCGCCGCCCACTCCTCCTGCTTCAGCATGGCGCTCTCGCATGCGCTGACCGGCAACGGCACCCCGCCGGAGCGCGTCGAGACGACCGCATCCGTCACCTTCATCCCCGGCACCGGCATCACCGGCAGCCACCTCAACGTCAACGCCGTCGTGCCGGGCCTGTCGGCCGAGGATTTCGCGCGCATCGCGGAAGAGGCGAAGGCGGGCTGCCCGGTCTCGCAGGCCCTCTCGGGCATCGAGATCACGCTCGAGGCGACGCTTGCCTGATCGCCGCGTCGTCCTCGCGGGCGCGTCGGGACTCATCGGCACGGCGCTCGCCGCGTCGCTGCGCGCGGACGGGTTCGGGGTCACCCGGCTCGTCCGCCGTCCCGCCGCCGCGCCCGACGAGGTCACCTGGCGTCCCGGCGCCGAGCCGCTCGACCCGGACGTGTTGGCGGGGGCCACGGCCGTCGTGGGGCTCTCCGGCGCGAGCGTCGGCCGCTTCCCCTGGACTTCCCGGTACAAGAGCACGCTGCTGTGGTCGCGGCTGGCCCCCACCCGCACACTCGCACAGGCGGTCCGCACCCTCGGCGAGGACGCGCCGGCGTTCGTGTCCGCATCCGCCGTCGGCTATTACGGCACTGCGGGCGAGCGACTGGACGAGTCCTCGCCCGCGGGCCGGTCGTTCCTCGCGTCGCTCTGCGTCGCATGGGAGCGTGAGGCGCTGCGGGCCGGCGACCGGGCCCGGGTGGCGCTGCTGCGCACGGCGCCGGTCGTCCACGCCGAAGGCGTGCTGAAGCCGCTCATGCTGCTCACCCGACTCGGCCTGTCCGGGCCGATCGGTCGCGGGACGCAGGCGTGGCCGTGGATCTCGCTCGACGACGAGGTGCGCGCCATCCGTCACGTCATCGACACCGGACTCACCGGACCGGTCAACCTCACCGGCCCGACCCGCGCCGTGGCGAACGACCTCGGCTTCGCCCTCGCGATGCGGATGAACCGCCCGTTCCTGCTGCGCGCCCCGGCACCGGCGCTGAAGCTCCTGCTCGGCCCCGATGCCACGGAGGCGCTGCTCACCTGCGACCTCGATGTGTTGCCGGCGGCGCTCACCGCATCCGGATTCACCTTCACCCACCGCACGGTCGAGGACGCCGTCGCCGCCGCGGTCCCCGCCGCCTGAGGCCCGCCGCGCGCCGGCGCGGAGCGGCCAGCCCGCGCGTTCCCCTGTCGCTACCTGTTGCCGCCGACGAAAAGACGTGACAGGCGAGCGCCCGCCCATTCCGCTCGCCTGTCGGAACGCGCGGCCGCCGACGACAAGAGGTGACAGGCGAACCGTTCCGGGTCAGGCGGCGCGGTGGGTCTTCTCCAGGCGGATGGCGGTGCGCACCGCCGCACGCGCGCGCTTGCGGTCGCCGGCGCCGTCGTAGGCGAGACCGAGCCGGTACCAGGCCCGCCAGTCCTCGGGCGCGGCCTCGACCGCCTCGCGATACCGCGGGAACACCGCTTCCGCCTCGGCCCGCAGCACCCTGCCGCTGGGGCGGGCGGCGAGCTCCTCGTCCGGGAGTGCGTGCTCGGCCTCGAGGAGCTTCCCGAGCCGCGACGCCTGCACCCCGAACAGGAGTTCGCGCCCCAGCGCCCACACCGCGATGAGCGGCAGCACGATGAGCGCGACGCCGATGAGCACGCCCACCGGCTCTCCGCTGATGAGGAACAGCACGGCGCGCTGCCCCGCGACGACGATGTAGAGCAGCAGGCCGAGGGAGATCAGCGCGACGCCGATGCGCGCGCTCATGCGCCGGTGACCCGCGCCACCTGGCCGGGCACGCCGTCGTCGGCGACCGGTGCGCCGTCGTCCGCGCCTCGTGCGGGACCGATGCCGATGTCGAGGAACGCGTCGAGGCCGACGATCACGCCCGTCGCGTCCCGCGCACCGGCGAGAGCGAGACGAATGCCGGGGGCGTACGCCTGCGCCGGGTCGATCGTGTCGTGGGTGATGGTGAGCGACTCCCCCGGGCCGGAGAGCACGACGTCTTGCTTGGCGATGACGCCGGGGCGGCGGAGCGAGTGCACCGGGATGCTGGCGACCTGCTGGCCGCGGGCGCGCTGGTCGACGTGCGGGGCGTCGACCGGGCCGACGGCCGTGCGGGCCGCCGCGATCAGCTCCGCGGTGCGGACGGCGGTGCCGCTGGGCGAATCGATCTTCGTGTCGCGGTGCGCCTCGATGATCTCGATCGAGCCGAAGAACGGCGCCGCAGCGGCCGCGAGCGCGGTGCCGAGCACGGAGCCCAGGGAGAAGTTGGGGATGAAGACGACGCCGGTGCCGGCGTCGTCGACGAGCGGACGCACGAGTGCGATCCGCTCGGCGGACCAGCCGGAGGTGCCCACGAGCACGTTGATCCCGCGCTCGATCGCGGCGCGCACGACCTCGAGCGAGACGGCGGGGGTCGATGCGTCGACGACGAGATCGGCACCGTCGATCGCGGAGACCGGGTCCTTCGAGCCGAGGACGGCGTGCACCTCGAAGCCGTCCTCCGCCTCGACGACGGCACGGATGATGCGTCCGAGCTTCCCGCTCGCCCCCACGATGGCCACACGAGTTGTCATACCCACCAGCCTAGGCGGCGTAGGGTCGGGATCATGGCCCGCCTGCGTCCCGCCGGCGTCGACGACCCCGATTCGCGCGCCCTCCTCACCGAGTACTTCGCCGTCCGCGCCGCCGCCTTCCCCGGCGGCGGCTACCGCACGGTGTTCCCCGACCCCGCCGCGTTCGTCCCGCCGACGGGCGTGTTCGTGGTGCTCGAGGACGACGACGGCGCGGCGGCCGGATGCGGCGGCATCCGTCAGCTGCCCGGCTTCGGCGACGGCACGGTGTACGAGGTGAAGCACCTGTTCGTCCGGGAGTCCGGGCGCGGCCGCGGGCGGGGCAGGCGCATCCTGGACGACCTGGAGCGGCGGGCGCGCGAGGCGGGCGCGACCGAGCTCGTGCTCGACACGCACCACACCCTCACCGCGGCGGGGGCGCTGTACGCGCGGAGCGGGTTCGAGCGCATCGAGCCGTACAACGACAACCCCAACGCGACCCGCTGGTACCGCAAGCGGCTCGGCTGAACCGGCCAGGTCAGACCGGAGGCACCTCGGGCAGGCCGGTGCGCAGCTCGAACGGCAGGTGCGACAGGTCGTTGTGGGAGACGAGCACCCACGGGCGGCCGGGCTTCTGCGCCAGCACGGTGAGTCCGCAGTGCGCCTGATTGAGGGTCATCCAGCGCCACTCCGGCGCCTCCATGACCTCGCGCACGAACCAGCTGATGACGAAGTTGTGGGTGATCAGCAGCTCGTGCGCATCACCGGGCTTACGTACCAGGAACGCCGCGAGCGCGTCCGCCATCTGCGCGCGGCCCGCCTCGACCTCCGCCTCGGTGACCGAGCCGAAGAACGGCTCGAAGGTCGCCGGCGTCTCCGGGGTCATGCCGGTGGGGATGCAGTCGAACAGCAGCGCGGACGGCTCGGGCTTGACCGCGGGCAGTCGCTCGGCGACCGCCTTCGCGGTCTCCGCGGCGCGCAGCAGGGGCGAGTGGTACACGGCGTCGAGCGGGACGCCGGAGAGCCGGTCGGCGATGAGCTCCGCCTGTCGGCGCCCTCGCGCGGACAGCGGCCCGTCGACCATGCCGTGCTCGGCATCCTGGTGCTCGCCATGGCGCACGAGGTACAGATAATGCGTCACTGAGGCTCGCTTCGTCGGGGTCAGTCGGACCCGCAGGCGCGGGTCTTCCCACCCTAACCCGGCTATTGCGAGGCGCGCTCGATATCCGCGAGCTGCGCCCGGGTGAGTCGCACCCCGACGCCCTGGACGAGCTCCTCGATGTGCTCGACGGCGTAGGCGTTGACGATCGGGGCCGCCACGAGCCGCTGTGCGAGCAGCCAGCCGATCGCGACCGCGGCGTTCGGCACCCCGAGCTCGCCCCCGATCGCGTCCATCGCCTTCAGGATGCGCTGGCCGCGCTTGGTGAGTGCCGCGGCGAGCTGGCCTGCGCGCACCGAGCGGATCTGTTCGCGACGCCGCATCCGGCCGGCGAGGAACCCGTGCTCGAGCGGATGCGAGGGGGTCAGCACCATCCCCTGCGCGCCGGCGACGAGCCGCAGATCGCCGGAGAAGTCGTCACGGCGCATGACGTTGTAGGGCACGTCGAGCACGGTCAGGTGCGGGTACCCGGCGCTGGAGAGGATGCGGGCCTCGACGAGTTGCTCGGGGCGGAAGCCGAAGGCGCCGAGCCGGCGCACCTTGCCCGCATCCACGAGCCATGAGGCCGTGGCGAGTGTCTCCTCCAGCGACGGGATGCCGCTGGTGGCGTCGAGGTAGAGCACGTCGATGCGGTCGGTGCGCAGCCGCTGCAGTGAGGCTTCGACGGCGCGGACGAGGTTCACCGGGCCGAGGCCGGGGTGATCGGGATGCTGCCCCACACGGACCGCGAGCACGACGTCGTCTCGGACGCCGCGGGTGTGCACCCACTGCCCGATGATGTGCTCGCTGCGTCCGCCGCTGAAGCTGTCTGCGGTGTGCAGCGCGTTGCCGCCCGCCTCCGCGTAGGCGTCGAGGATCGCGTGCGCGGCCGTGAGGTCGACGGTCCAGCCGAACTCCGCGCCGCCGAGCATGAGCGGGAACGCCTCGGGACCCCCCTCGCCGAGCGCGACGCGGACCCCGGTGCCGATGCCGGGGCCCTGCACCGGGATCGGGGCGGAGGGGTGGGCGGGCGGGGCGGGCGTGGCCGCGCCGATCCCGAAGATCTTCACGCGCACCCCCCGTCGATCGCTCATCGGCCGGCTCGACACGGGACCTGCTTGTGGCGAGTCCGACGCTGCTTCGAGCGTAGAGCAGCGTTCAGCGCCCGATACCCCGCCGATGCGCCGGATGGCGCAATATTCCATAACTGTTTGATCACGCACGAAGGCCCCGACCCGTGCGGGTCGGGGCCTTCGTGACAGGCGGATCAGGCCTCTGCGGGCGCCTCGGCGGTCTCGGTGGACTCCTCAGCGGACTCCTCCATGACCGGCTCGAGCGAGAGCTTGCCGCGGTCGTCGATCTTGGTGATCTTGACCAGGAGCTTCTGGCCGACCGAGAGGACGTCCTCGACGTTCTCGACGCGCTTGCCGCCGGCGAGCTTGCGGACCGCGCTGACGTGCAGCAGGCCGTCCTTGCCGGGCAGCAGCGAGATGAAGGCGCCGAAGGTGGCGATCTTCACGACGGTGCCGAGGAACTGCTCGCCGACCTCGGGGTTGGTCGGGTTGGCGATCGCGTTCACCTGGGCGCGGGCGGCCTCGGCCGAGGGGCCGTCGGTCGCACCGATGTAGACGGTGCCGTCCTCCTCGATGGAGATCTGCGCGCCGGTCTCGTCCTGGATCGCGTTGATCGTCTTGCCCTTGGGGCCGATCAGCTCGCCGATCTTGTCGACCGGGATCTGGACGCTGATCACGCGCGGCGCGGTCGGTGCCATCTCGTCCGGGCCGTCGATCGCGGCGTTGAGCACGTTGAGGATGGTCAGACGCGCTTCCTTGGCCTGGGTCAGGGCGCCGGCGAGCACCGACGACGGGATGCCGTCGAGCTTCGTGTCCAGCTGGATCGCGGTGACGAACTCGCTGGTACCGGCGACCTTGAAGTCCATGTCGCCGAGCGCGTCCTCGGCGCCGAGGATGTCGGTCAGCGCGGCGTAGCGCGTCTGGCCGTCGACCTCATCCGAGACCAGGCCCATGGCGATGCCGGCGACGGGGGCGCGCAGCGGCACACCCGCGTTCAGCAGCGACAGGGTCGAGGCGCACACCGAGCCCATCGAGGTCGAGCCGTTGGAGCCCAGCGCCTCGGAGACCTGACGAATGGCGTAGGGGAACTCCTCGCGGCTGGGCAGCACCGGTACGAGGGCGCGCTCGGCGAGGAAGCCGTGCCCGATCTCGCGACGCTTGGGGCTGCCGACACGGCCGGTCTCACCGGTCGAGTAGGGCGGGAAGTTGTAGTGGTGCATGTACCGCTTGCTGGTCGTGGGCGACAGCGAGTCGATCTGCTGCTCCATCTTCAGCATGTTCAGCGTGGTGACGCCCAGGATCTGGGTCTCACCGCGCTGGAAGATCGCGGAGCCGTGCACGCGCGGGATGACCTGCACCTCGGCGTCGAGCGGGCGGATGTCCGCCAGCCCGCGGCCGTCGATGCGGACACCCTCGGTGAGGATGCGGCCACGGACGATCTTCTTGGTGACCGACTTGTAGGCGGCGCTCACCTCGGCACCGGCGTTGGCGGGGAGTTCCCCGGCCTCGACGGCTGCGGCGACCTCGGCCTTGATGCGGTCCTTGAGGGCGTCATCGGCGTTCTGGCGCTCGATCTTGTCGGCGATCTGGTAGATGCCCTTGAGCTCCTCGGTGGCACGCGAGGCGACGAAGTCGTAGACCTCGTCGCTGTACGCCGGGAAGACCTGGTAGGGCTGAATCTCCTTCGCCGCGGTGTTCGCGACGACGTTCTGCGCGGCGCACAGCTCCTTGATGAAGGGCTTCGCGGCCTCGAGACCCTCGGCGACGACCTCCTCGCTGGGCTTCACGGCACCGCCGCGGATGAGCTCCCAGCTGTTCTCGGTGGCCTCGGCCTCGACCATCATGATCGCGACGTCGCCGTCGGGGAGGACGCGGCCGGCGACCATGAGGTCGAAGACGGCCTGCTCGACCTGCTCGGCGTTCGGGAACGCGATCCACTGGTCGGGGTGCTCGCCCTGGCCCGGGATGAGCGCGAGGCGCACACCGGCGATCGGGCCGGAGAACGGCAGGCCCGAGATCTGGGTGGACAGCGAAGCCGCGTTGATCGCGAGCGCGTCGTAGAACTCGCCCGGCGCGATCGAGAGCACGGTGACGACGATCTGCACCTCGTTGCGGAGACCGTCGACGAACGACGGGCGCAGCGGGCGGTCGATCAGACGGCAGACCAGGATCGCCTCGGTCGAGGGGCGGCCCTCACGACGGAAGAACGAACCCGGGATCTTGCCGGCGGCGTACGAGCGCTCCTCGACGTCGACGGTCAGCGGGAAGAAGTCGAAGCCTTCGCGCGGCTGCTTGCTCGCGCTGGTGGCGGACAGCAGCATGGTCTCGCCGTCGAGGTAGGCGGCGACGGAGCCCTGCGCCTGCTGTGCGAGACGGCCGGTCTCGAATCGGATCGTGCGGGTGCCGAAGCGGCCGTTGTCGAGCACGGCCTCGGCTGCGGTGATTTCCGGACCTTCCAAGAGGTCCCTCCTTCTTTGTTTAGGCTCGCCGCCCCGTGTGGGCGACGAGCAACGTGCGAAGGAGCAGGAACAGGCAGATATGGGCGTGTGGCAAGGATCTGCGGATCGCCTGCGCTGGCCACCAGTAGAAGACCACCCGGCGGGATGCTGCCGCATCCGTGCTCGACGGGGAACCCACCACAGGGGACCAGCTTCCTGCCGGCCTGCTCCGTGCAGTTCATGTGGAATTGCGCGTCCACCCGGAGGGCGGACATCCCCACCCTAGCAGTGACCCCCTGCGATCAGGCCATTCCACGGGCGGATGCCCAGGTACCTGTTGCGCGGCGCCCGGTGCGCTTATCGTGGGCGCACACCGTCAGCGACGCAGTTTGGGAGGAACGGCATGAGTGACCCCGACATCCCCACGACCAACGACGACGAGCGCGAGGTGCCCATCGACGACGAGGTGGAGCTGGAGACCCCGCCCGCCACGATCGACCCGGAGGAGCGGATCGAGCGGGAGGCGCTGATCCGCGAGCTCGAGTTCGACGCGTTCGAGCAGGGCATGCAGGGCTGATCCCACCCCCGACCCGCGGTCCGGTTGGTGGCGGAGGCGGTGCGCCGGTTAGCGTGAACGCATGCCCGTGCGCCGCCTCCGCCTCCGCGTGGCCGCCTGTGCGGTGCTGCTCGCCCTCGTCGCGGCACCCGCGCCGGTCGCCGCGGTCGAGCTCCCGTCCTGGCCCGACGTCGAGGCCGCCCAGCGCTCCGAACGCGCGACGGCGACGATGATCCGGACGGTGGAGTCGGCGCTGGAGCGTGCCGAGGCGAGCGCCGCCGAGCAGTCGCTGCTGGCGTTGCAGCGTGCCGCAGCGGCAGCCGAGGCACAGGCCGCCGCGGACGCGGCGACGGCGCGCGCGAGCGCGCTGGCGACGGCGCGTGACGAGGCGGAGGCCGAACTGGCGACGTTCCGGGACCGACTCGGCGCGATCGCGGCCGAACGCCATCGCAACGGTGCCGCCGCCGTCCCGATGCAACTGCTGACCTCGGCCGACCCCGACTCCATCCTCGAGCGGCTCGGTCTGCTCGACCGCCTCAGCCGGACCTGGCGGACCCTGGCCGACCGAGCCGCGGACGCGGCGCGGACCGCGACGGCGCTGCAAGCGCAGGCCGAGGACGCACGGGTCGCGCAGGAGGCCGCCGCTTCCGACGCGGCGGCCGCCGCCGCCGAGGCACAGGCCGCGGTCGAGACGGAGGCCGCGTCGGTGGCCACGGTCAGGGAGCAGCTCGACACGCTGTACGCACAGCTGGCGGCGCTGAAGCGCACGAGCGCGGAGGCCGAGCGCGCGGCGCGACTGGCACAGCAGGCGGCATCGGCGGGCAACGGCGGCAGCTCCTCCGGCGGGTCCGGGGGGTCCGGCGGTTCGTCCGGTGGCTCCGCCGGCGCAGGCGGGTCCGGCCAGGCTCCAGCCCCAGCCCCGGCCCCGGCCCCAGTCCCCGCCCCGGCGCCGGCTCCCGAGCCCGGCAGCGGCACCGGCAGTGCGCCGATCGGCGTCGTCGTCGACCCGGAAGGGGCGAAGGCGTACGCGCGCGGCGCCGTGGCCCGCTACGGCTGGGGCGACGACCACTACCAGTGCCTCGTGCTGCTGTGGAACCGGGAGTCGGGCTGGCGCGCCGACGCACTCAACCCCTGGAGCGGCGCGTACGGCATCCCCCAGTCGTTGCCGGCGGAGAAGATGGCGGCGGCCGGCGCCGACTGGCGCACGAACGGTGCGACCCAGATCGAGTGGGGCCTGTCCTACATCCGTGCCCGGTACGGCTCGCCGTGCGCCGCGTGGGACCACTCGCAGCGCACCGGCTGGTACTGATCAGCGCAGCGCCCGCACCCGTCGCGCCGCGTCGGCGAGCGCCGCACCGTAGGCGGGACCGTGGCCGACCGCGTGGACGGCCAGTGGATGCAGCTGGTGCAGCGGGATGCGCTCACGCCACCCGTCGCGAAGCGGATGGGCGTCGCGATATCCCTCGAGGACGTCTTCGAGGAACGGGCAGCCGAACAGGTCGAGCATCGCGAGGTCCGTCTCACGGTGACCGCCGTGGGCTGCCGGGTCGATGAGGACGGCCCCGTCCGGCGTCCACAGCACGTTGCCGTTCCAGAGGTCGCCGTGGATCCGCGCCGGCGGCTCGTCGTCGTCGAAGTCGCCTGCTGCGATCACATCGCACACCGCTGCGACGGCATCCGCATCCGTCGGTGCGAGATTGCCGTTCCGGACGGCGGGTGCGAGGAACGGCCGCACACGCTGCTCGGCGTAGAACCTCCCCCACGAGGTCTCGGGCACCGCGGCCTGCTCGAGCCTGCCGATGAACACCGGCCCGTCCCAGCCGTCCGGCCGGGCGCCGAAGGCCGCCGCGCCTGCGTCGTGTGTGGCGGCGAGCGCGGCGCCGAAGGCACGTGCGGCGATGCGGTCCGGTCGCGCAGTGCGGACTCGCTCGAGCTCGATCCGGCCGGGTGCCACGTCGACGACGCGTACGACCCGCGCACCGCCCGGCGCCGCGGCGAGCCAGCGCAGGCCCGCCGCCTCCGCCTCGAAGAACCCGGACGGCGCGTCGTCCCGGGTCTTCACGATCGTCTCCACCGCGCCAGCGTACCCAGCGCGTGGACGGGATCAGCGGCGCAGCAGGTCCTCGAAGGAGGTCCCGCCGTCGAGGAAGCTCGACGGGGCGAACGGGTCGTCCGATCCGGCCGGTTCACGACGTGCGATCGCGTCGGCGAGTTCACGGGCGGCCTTGTCGATGCGCTCCCGGAGCGGCGCCACCTCGTCGTCACCGGAGCCCCAGTCCGAGGCGGCCGCGAACACCCCGGTGGAGACGGCGTCGGCGTGCAGGTAGGCGAACAGCGGGCGGATCGCGTAGTCGATCACGAGCGAGTGCCGGGGCGTGCCGGCCGTCGCGCCGATGAGCACCGGGGTCCCGCGCAGCGCGTCCGGATCGAGGACGTCGATGAACGATTTGAACAGCCCCGCGTAGCTCGACGCGAACACCGGGGTCACGACGACCACCGCGTCGGCTGAGGTCACCGCGTCGATCACGGCGGCGAGCGCCGGGGGCGCGAAGCCGGTCAGCAACCGGTCGGTGAGCTCGTGCGCGTGCTCGCGCAGCTCGAACGTCTCCGCGGTGACCTCGACGCCGCGGGCCTCCAGCTCGCGGGCGACGGCCGCCAGCATCCGGTCGGCGAGCATCCGGGTGGAGGACGGGGTGGACAGCCCCGCGCTCACGACGGCGATGCGTCGCGTGGACATGTCAGGCCTCCTTCCCGAGCCCGAACGCCGAACCGGTCGGCGCCGGAGTGTCCTCGTAGGGCGAACCGGCGGTGAGGTTGTCGCCGCGGTTCTCACGCGGCCGCGCCTGCCGCGACGGACCGTCGCCGTACACGGCGCGCACCCGCGCGGCGTGGTTCGGCGCGTCGGGCACCTCGACCGGCCGGCCCTTCGCCAGCTCGCGGCGGAGCACCGGCACGACCTCCTCGCCGAGGATGTCGATCTGCTCCAGCACGGTCTTCAGCGGGAGTCCCGCGTGGTCCATGAGGAACAACTGACGCTGATAGTCGCCGAACAGATCCCGCATGCCCGCGTAGCGGTCGATCACCTGCTGCGGCGAGCCGACCGTGAGCGGCGTCATCTGCATGAAGTCCTCCATCGCCGGCCCGTGGCCGTACACGGGGGCGTTGTCGAAGTAGGGCCGGAACTCGCGGATCGCATCCTGCGAGTTCTTCCGCATGAACGCCTGACCGCCGAGGCCCACGATCGCCTGCTCCGGGGTGCCGTGCCCGTAGTGGGCGTAGCGCTGCCGGTAGAGGCCGATGAGCTTCTGGTAGTGCTCGGCCGGCCAGAAGATGTTGTTCGCGAAGAACCCGTCGCCGTAGTAGGCCGCCTGCTCGGCGATCTCCGGAGTACGGATCGAGCCGTGCCACACGAACGGGGGCACGCCGTCGAGCGGACGCGGGGTCGCGGTGAACCCCTGCAGGGGCGTACGGAACCTGCCTTCCCAGTCGACGACGTCCTCGCGCCAGAGCTTGTGCAGCAGCGCATAGTTCTCGATCGCCAATGGCAGGCCCTGCCGGATGTCCTTGCCGAACCACGGGTAGACCGGTCCGGTGTTGCCGCGGCCGAGCATGAGGTCCATGCGGCCGCCGGACACGTGCTGCAGCATCGCGTAGTCCTCGGCGATCCGCACCGGGTCGTTCGTGGTGATCAGCGTGGTCGCGGTCGAGAGGATGAGCCGCTCGGTCTGCCCGGCGATGTAGGCGAGGGTCGTGGTGGGCGACGACGACCAGAACGGCGGGTTGTGGTGCTCGCCGAGCGCGAAGACGTCGAGACCCGCCTGTTCGGCGTGCTTCGCGATCGTGATGGTGTCGCGGATCCGCTCCGCCTCGCTCGGCGTGCGCCCGGCGACCGGATCGCGCGTCACGTCGCTCACGCTGAAGAGGCCGAACTGCACCTGGGGCGCCGCCGGTGCCTTGCCGGTCTGCTCGTTCACGTCGTCATTCCTGTTCCCGGTGCCGCAGCATCCGCTCTTCTATGCATGTGAATGTAATCGAGAGAACGCGTCACGGCCCAGGGTATTCCCGGTGCGCCGGGGGACGGGCGGATGCGGGCATGCTCAGGACGCGGCGAACAGCCGCAGCATGTCGCGGGTGAGCTGGTGCGGCGCCGTCTCGCACGGGCTGTGCCCGGTCTCGTAGACCACGAGCTCGGCGCCGATCCGGGCGGCGTACGCCCGATACTGCGCCACCGGCCACAGGTCGTGCTCGGATGCTGCCACGAGCTTCGGGATCGGGATCGCGGCGACCTCGTCCACGACGTCGGGGGTGTCCATCATCGCCGCGACGATGTCGTCCACGCTGCTGCGGCGGGTGAGCGCGAACCGGCCCCGGACGAACGCGAGCCGGCTCGCATCGACGCGGTTGAGGTTGCTGCGAATCCCCCACAGCATGAGGGAGGCGCTCGCCCGCGCCCCCACCCGGTCGGAGAGGCGCCCGATCCGCTTCACCCCGCGGAACACCTGGCCGCTCGCGGGCGGCGAGGTGAGCAGCGTCAGGCTCGCGAACAGCTCCGGCCGCTCCACCAGCGCCTGTTGCGCGATGAGCCCGGCGAAGCTGTAGCCGAGCACGTGGGCCGGCGTCCGCCCCTGCGCCAGCACCGCGAGCATGTCGTCGACGAAGAGCCGGTAGTCGTACCGCGGGCGGGGCGGGGTGAGCCGCTCGGGACCGGCACCGGCGGACTCGTACTGTCCCGCGAGATCGTACGACTCCACGCGGTAGCCCGCCGCGGTCAGCAGCGGCAGCATGAGGACGAAGTCCTCCTTCGAGCCGGTCGCGCCCGGCACCAGCAGCACCCGTTGCCCGTCCTCCGGTCCCGCGCTGAGCCTCGCCAGCGCGCCGCTCGGCGCCGCCACCGTGTCGCGCACCGCGCCCTCGGGCACCGCACGCCAGTCGATCTCGCCGAGCGCTTCGTCCTTCCGGCGCGCGTCGTCGATGAGCGTCATCCACCGCCTCCCCCGGGTCGGAGGCCAGGATAGCGCCGCCCGGCACGCCCCCGTGGACGATGCGAGGGGCGCGAGTAGGCTGGCGCCGCCATGAGCGAGCCCACCTCGACGCCGACCGCCGCGCCCGCGAAGGTGCGTGTCCCCTTCTGGGACAACGCCCGCTTCGCGTGCATCGTGCTGGTGGTGCTCGGGCACGCCGTGCAGCGGCTGACCTACGACTCGGATGCGGCGCTCACGCTGTACCTGGTCGTCTACGCGTTCCACATGCCGGCGCTCGCGGTCATCTCGGGGTACTTCTCCAAGTCCGCCCCGCCCGGTGCGGGCCAGATGCGGCGGGTGTTCACCGACATCCTGCTGCCGTACGTCATCTTCGAGGTGCTGTGGACCCTGACGAAGTGGCTCGTCGAGGGCAGCGCCAACCCGAACCCCACCAAGCCGTCGTGGACGCTGTGGTTCCTGCTCGCGCTCGGCATCTTCCGGCTGGTGCTGCCGTACCTCGCCCTGCTGCGGTGGCCGCTGCTGTGTGCGGTCGTGGTCTCCGTCGGCTCCGGCTACCTGCCGAACATCGACTCCACCCTGTCGCTGTCGCGCACCTTCGGGCTGCTCGCGTTCTTCACCTTCGGCTGGTGGCTGCGCGAGCACGACGTGGTCGCGAGATTCCGCCTGCTCGACCGGCGTCCGTGGTGGGCGGTGCTCGCGGCGATCGGGGTGTTCGCCGGCGCGATCGCGGTCGCCTGGAGCTTCAGCGAGGCGTGGCGGGAGATGAACCTGCGCACCTGGATGTTCTACGACGACGCCTACGCCGTCCTCGGCGGCACCGAGTGGTGGGCCGGCGGCATCCGCATCCTGCTCATGGCGGTGGCGGTCGTGCTCATGACCGCGTTCTTCCTGCTGCTGCCGTGGCGGCACACCTGGTGGACGCACTTCGGGCAGTACACGATGTACGTCTACCTGCTGCACTCGTTCGTGCTCTACCCCTTCCGCGAGTCCGGCGTGCTTCGCGGCCTCGATCCGACCTGGCTGTGGCTGCCGGTCGTGTGCATCGGCGCCGTGCTCGTGGCGCTCGCCCTGGCGACCACGCCCGTGCGCACCGTGTTCCGGCCGCTCGTGGAGCCGCGGGCGGATTGGCTCTTCGCCGACCACGGCGGGCGCCGACGGTAACGGTCGGCAACAAAGCTGCGGGCGGATCCCTTCGGACGTAGCGTCGGGGCATGAGCGATCTGAACCTCCCCGTCCTCGACCTCTCCCTGCTGGATGCGGGTGAGCAGTCCGCCGCCGAGTTCCGCGTGCAGCTGCGTCGGGCGACCCATGAGGTCGGGTTCTTCTACCTCGTCGGCACCGGCGTCACCCCGGAGCTCGAGGCCCGCCTGCTCAGCGCCGCACGCGACTTCTTCAACCTCCCGGAGGAGGACAAGCTCGCGATCGAGAACGTGAAGAGCCCGCAGTTCCGCGGCTACACCCGCGTCGGCGGCGAGCGGACCCAGGGCAAGGTCGACTGGCGCGAGCAGATCGACATCGGCCCCGAGCGGGAGCCGGTCGCCGAGCCCGTGCACGACTTCGACCGCCTCACCGGTCCGAACCTCTGGCCCGCCGCGCAGCCGGAGCTGCGCGAGGTCGTCACCGAATGGCACGACCACCTCACCGGCGTCGCCCACCGGCTGCTGCGGGCCTGGGCCGAGGCACTCGGCGCCGAGCCGGACTTCTTCGACCGCCACTTCGACGACCCGCAGACCCTCATCAAGATCGTCCGCTACCCCGGCAAGGAGGACCCGACCCCCCAGCAGGGCGTCGGCGCGCACAAGGACTCCGGCGTGCTCACCCTGCTGTGGGTGGAGCCGGGCAAGGGCGGCCTGCAGGTCGAGCGCGACGGCGAGTGGGTCGACGCGCCCCCGGTGCCGGGTGCCTTCGTGGTGAACATCGGCGAGCTGCTCGAGTACGCCACCAACGGGTACCTCATCGCGACGAACCACCGGGTGATCTCGCCGAAGTACCCGGACGACCGCATCTCGGTGCCGTTCTTCTTCAACCCGGCGCTCGACGCCCGTCTGCCGCTACTCGACCTACCGGCCGAGCTCGCCGCGGAGGCCGCCGGTGTCACCGAGGACCCGGACAACCCGATCTACGCGACCTACGGCGAGAACGCGCTGAAGTCGCGGCTGCGGGCCCACCCGGACGTCGCCGAGATCCACCACCCCGACCTCGTGGCGGCACGGGCCGCCGCCGCATCCTGACCCTCCTCCTCAGGCTCAGGGACACCGCGGGGCCGCGAAACTGCTTCTGCGCCACGAGACTGCATCCAATGTCAGCAGTCTCGTGGCGCAGGTGCAGTCTCGCGGTCCTGTTCGCGTTCGCGCCGGGAACGGCGGAAGGCCGCCCCACACCGTGGGACGGCCTTCCGAGAAGTGCGATGTACGCGGGTCGCTCAGCGGCGAAGACCCAGGCGCTCGATCAGCTTGCGGTACCGCTCGATGTCGATGTCCTGGAGGTAGCCGAGCAGGCGACGGCGCTGACCCACGAGCAGGAACAGGCCACGACGCGAGTGGTGGTCGTGCTTGTGCTCCTTCAGGTGCTCGGTGAGGTCCTTGATGCGCTGCGTCAGCAGTGCGACCTGCACCTCGGGGGATCCGGTGTCACCGGGGTGCGTCGCGTACTCTTCGATGATCGCCTTCTTGACGTCTGCTTCCAGTGCCATAGATTCGATCCCCTTCCTGCTTGTTGCGCGGTGCCCGTCACCCGATGTGCGAGCGCTCTTTATCCGCGGCCGATCCAACGGCAACCTGAACACTCTACCAGCCATCGGATGCGGCGGCGACCGGGCTGCCGCCGGTTGACTACCCTCGAACGCGTGATGCTGCAGCCGACGCACCGGACCCGGGGGTGATGGCCCGCCTCGGGGCCCGCCACTTCATCGATCTGCGCCCCTTCCGCGCCTCCTCCGCGTTCACCCGCATGTGGGTCGGTTCGACCCTCTCCGGCATGGGCGGTCAGCTCACGATCGTGGCGGTCATGCTGCACGTGTACGCGCTCACCGGCTCGGACCTCGCCGTCTCGATGGTGGCGGTGGCGGGCCTGGTACCGATGATCATCGCGGGGCTGTACGGCGGGATGCTGGCGGACGCGTTCGACCGGCGCCTCGTCGCGCTCGTCTCCGCTTCCGTGACGTTCGCCTCCACGGCGCTGCTGGCGGTGCTGGCCTGGACCGGCAACGAGACGGTGTGGTGGCTGTACGCGCTGAGCATCGTGAATTCCGCCGCGAACTCGATCGTCGGCGCCACCCGGTCCGCGATCACGCCGCGCCTGCTCCCGCGGGAGCTGCTCCCCGCCGCGGCGGCACTGCACGGCATCACCATGGGGATCATGGTCATGGCCGGGCCTGCCCTCGCGGGTGTCCTCGTCGCGTTCTCCGGGTACGCCTGGACCTACACGGTCGACGTCGTGCTCATGCTCTCGCTCTTCCTCGGGCTGTGGACCCTCCCCTCGATCCGGCCGGAGGGGCACATCGTCCGCCCGGGCCTGGAATCCCTCCGCGACGGGATGCGGTTTCTCAAGCGCGCCGCGAACATCCGGCTGCAGTACATCCTCGACATCTGCGCGATGACCTTCGGGCAGCCGCTCGCGCTCTTCCCCGGCATCGGGGCGGTGCTGCTCGGCGGCGGCGCGATCACCACGGGCCTGCTCACGGCCGCGGTCGCCGCCGGCGCATTCCTGTCAAGCCTGTTCTCCGGCACCGTCGGCCGGTACAAGGCGCACGGGATCGGCATCCAGCGCTCCGTCCAGGTGTACGGCCTGTCGATCGCCGCGTTCGGGCTCGTGCTGCTGGCCGCCCAGCTCGGCTGGTTCGCCCCTGGCACGGTCGACGAGGACCACGCGAACGTCGTGCTCATCGCGCTCGGCTGTCTCATGCTCGCCGTCTCGGGCGCGGCCGACAACGTCTCGGTGATCTACCGGTCCACGATGATGCAGTCGGCCGTCCCCGACACGATGCGCGGGCGGCTGCAGGGCGTCTTCCACGTCGTCGTCGCGGGCGGGCCCCGCCTGGGCGCGCTGTACGCCGGCGCGCTCGCGACGTACACGGCGCTGTGGTTCCCGCCGCTGCTGGGCGGGATCATCATCGTCGCCCTGGTCGGGGTGCTCGTCCGTCTCAACCCGGGGTTCCGCGCCTACGACGCCGACCACCCGGTGCCCTGACCGCCGTTCCCCTGCCGTTTCCCGCAGGGATCCCGCCGACCTGGGCGGGTCGACCCCGCCGCGGCGCACGGACCCCCGGCGACGGCACTAGCCTCGGTCCGTGGCAGCCGCATCCCGTCCCAGCACCGTCGCCGTCGCCGTGCAGTTCGTCCTCGTCGGCCTCATCTGGGGTTCGAGCTTCCTGTTCATGAAGGTCGGGCTGACCGGACTCTCACCCTCGCAGGTCGTCTGGTCGCGGCTCGTGCTCGGCGGACTCACCCTCGGGCTCATCGTCCTCATCCGCCGCGAGCACCTGCCCACCCGGCTCCGGGTCTGGTTCAACCTGACCGTGCTCGCCGTCACCTTCTGCGCGCTCCCCTTCCTGCTGTTCTCGTGGGCGCAGCAACACGTCACCTCGGGCCTCGCGAGCATCTACAACGCGACGACCCCGATCATGACGGCGATCGCCGCGAGCCTGGTGCTCCGGGTCGAACGCCTCAGCGCCTCGCAGGTGCTCGGCATCGCGGTCGGCATCAGCGGGGTGGTCGTGATCATCGGCCCGTGGACCGGTGCGCCTGGATGCGGGTGTCGTGCTGTCGATGCTGGCGCTCGGGTGCCTGGGCACCGGCATCGCGTACGTCTGGAACCAGAACGCCTTGCGCGCGTGGGGGCCCACGCGCGCCTCGACCGTCACCTACATCACCCCCGTCGTCGGTGTCGTCCTCGGCGTCATCGTGCTCGGCGAGCACGTCACCTGGAACGAGCCGGTCGGCGCCCTCGTCGTGTTCGCGGGCATCCTGCTCGCCCAGGGGCGGCTGCGGCTGTCCCGGCGCCGGACGGACGCAGAAGGGGCGGATGCCGAAGCATCCACCCCTTCGAAGCGGTCCGCGTGAACCGGGTCAGGCCTGGATCGACCCCTGCAGGTCGAGCTCGATCGTGACGTCCTTGCCCACGAGCACGCCGCCGGTCTCGAGCGCGGCGTTCCAGGTGAGGCCGAAGTCCTCGCGGTCGATGACGGCCTTGGCGGTCGCGCCGGCCTTGTAGTTGCCCCACGGGTCGGTGCCGAAGCCGCCGAACTCGACCTCGAAGGTGACCGGCTTGGTCACGCCGTGCATCGTCAGCTCGCCGTCGACGAGGAAGTCGCCGCCCTCGACGCGGATGCCGGTGGAGACGAAGTCGATGCTCGGGTGGTTCTCGACGTCGAAGAAGTCGGCCGAGCGCAGGTGGGCGTCGCGGCCCTCGTCGCCCGTGTTGAGCGAGGCGGCCTCGGCGGTCGCGGTGACGGAGGCCTCGAGCGGGTTCTCCGGCGCGATGATCGTCGCGCTCTTGACCGCGAACGTGCCGCGCACCTTCGAGATCATCATGTGGCGGACGGTGAAGCGCACCTCACTGTGCGAGGGGTCCAGCACCCAGGTGCCCGCCTTGTAACCGGGGATCTCGATGGTTGCGATGTCGGTCATGTCCACTCCAAGTCCTGCCGCGCCGGTCGCGGCTCTCGCATCGGTGGAACGGCGGGCACCCGGACTTTATTCCCGTGAATGAAAAATTCCTCACGCAACGACGAAACCCCGGGGCGCACCCGGGGTTTCGTGGCGGTCGTGGCTCAGGCCACGGCCAGCAGATCGATGATGAAGATGAGGGTCTTGCCGCCCAGGAAGTGCCCGCCGGCGGGACCGTAGGCCAGGTGCGGCGGGATGATGAGCTCGCGGCGACCGCCGACCTTCATGCCGGGGATGCCGTCCTGCCAGCCCTGGATGAGGCCGCGCAGCGGGAACTGGATGCTCTCGCCGCGCCCCCAGGACGAGTCGAACTCCTCGCCGGACTCGTACTCGACACCGGCGTAGTGGACCGTGACGGTGTCGCCGGGCTTCGCCTCGTCGCCGTCGCCCACGATGATGTCGCGGATGACCAGCTCGGCGGGGGCCGGACCGGTGGGCGCGTCGAACTCGGGCTTGGTGCGGTTGTCAGTCATGCCTCCATCCAAGCATCTCGGCGGGCCACGTGCGCGGTGACCCTTGACACCGGCGCGGCCCGGACGCATCCTGGTGTCACAACTCAGCGCCCGGGAAGACTCGCAGGCATCGCCGCGGCACCGGGCGCTGAGTCTTGTCCGGGTCACTCCCCTAGGCTGGCGAGGTGCCCGATCCCGAGTCCCCCGAGGCGCGTCGCCTCCTCGACGCCGCGGTCTCGGTCATCCTCGAACGCGGCGTCGTCTCGCTGTCGCTGTCGCAGCTCGCGAAGGCGGTCGGCTCGAACAACCGGATGCTGCTGTACTACTTCGGTTCCAAGGACGAACTGTTCACGCGCGCCGCGCTCATCGCCTATGCGCGCTTCCCCGGCCTGTCCGACCTCATCCCCTCACTGTCGGCGCCGGGGACGATGCCGGAGGTGCTGGCCGCCGCCTGGCGGGTACTGCGTGACGAGGCCCATCGCGACTACCTGCGGCTGTTCTTCGACCTGCTGACGCTGTCGATGCGCAGCCCGGAGGAGCACCCGGCCCAACGGGGCGTGCTCTCCTCGCACTGGCCCGACGGCGTCCGCGCCGGGTTCCGTGCGCACGGCTGGAGCGAGGCGGGTGCCGCCGGCGCGACCCTGCAGCTGCTGTCGCTGTGGCGCGGGCTGCAGATCGAACTGCTCCTCGGCGCCGACCCCACCGCGCTCGACGCCGCCCACGACCACGCCGTCGGCGTCCTGTTCGCCGAACCCCGGTGAGACGGCGCCGCCCGGCACGGCGGACCGTGCCGGGCGGGTTCCCGGTGGATGAGGGAGGGCCGGGTCAAGAGAGGCGAGCCCTGCCGGGCTCGCCGGTGAGGCGCTCGCGCAGGGTCGTGCCGACGGGTTCGGCCGCGAGCCCCCGCTCGCGGAGGATCGGCAGCACCCGCTCACCGAAGCGCTCGACGTCGAGCAGGCCGAAGACCGGCTCGATCATGAAGCCGTCGAGGTCGCAGCGCTCGGCCAGCTGGGCGAGACCGTCCGCGACGGTCTCGGGTGCGCCGATGACGCGGAAGCCGCGGGTGCCGCGGCCGCGCAGCTCGTCCAGGATCTGCCGGACGGTGGGCGCGGGGCGGCCGGCGCCCTCGCGGAAGCGATCGATGTTGCTCGTCCCCAGCTGACCGACGGGTCCGCCGCGTTCGAACGCCTGCTCGATCGTGCCGTCGGGGTCGAGTTCGAGGAGGTTGATCCCGGTGTTGCCGGCATAGAGCGAGGCGACCATCTCATCGGACTGCATGGCGAGGAACTCCCCGTGGAGCGCCTCGGCCTCGGCATCCGTGTCCGCGATCACCACCGTCACACCCGCCATGATCTTGACGTCGCGCGGGTCCCGGCCGGCGTCGACGGCAAGCCGGCGGATGTCCGCCGTGTTCTTCGCGGTGAACTCCGGCGTGGTGGCCTGGATGAACACCGCCTCGGCCTGCGCGGCGGCGAGCGCCTTCCCCTTCGGCGAAGTCCCCGCCTGGAACAGCACCGGCGTGCGCTGCGGGGACGGCGGCACAGTGAAGTGCCCGCGGGTGCGGTAGTGGCGCCCCTCGTAGCGGACCGCGCGGATGCCGTCGGGGTCGATGGCGAGTTCGCTCTCGCGGTCCAGGCGCAGCGCGTCGTCGTCCCAGCCCTCCTCCCAGAACTTGCGGGCGAGCTCCACGTACTCGGTCGCGATGTCGTAGCGGTCGTCGTGCGCGGTCATCTCGTCCTGGCCGAAGACGGCCGCGATGGCGTTCTGCGACGACCCGGTGACGATGTTCCAGCCGATCCGGCCGCGCGTGACATGGTCGAGCGAGGCGTACTTGCGGGCGAGCTGCACCGGGTGGTCGATGCCGGTGCTGGCGGTGACCACGAATCCGAGCCGCTCGGTCGCGTACGCCAGGACCGGGATGATCGTGGCGGGGTCGAGGTTCGGGAAGTTGATGGCGCGCAGCACCGACATCTCCGCGATGTCGTCTCCCACCATCGGGTAGCCGTAACTGTCGGCGAAGAACAGGAAGTCGTAGCCGGTGCGGTCCATCACCTGGGCCACGCGCACCCAGCGGTCCGGGTTCAGGAAGTCGGACTTGTCGTTGGCCGGGTGCGACCAGCTGTACGTGCCGCCGACTTCCGGCGAGAAGACCTCGAAGACGCCGAAGCGGAGCGGACGGGTCATGCGCCGGCCCCCAACCATGCGGCGATGCCGTCCGCGGCGCGCGCCTTGGTCGCGGCGGAGGCCAGAGCGGTCTCGATCGAGCTCCACGCGCACGCGGCGAGCTGCTCGTCGCTCAGCCCGATCCGCTCGCGCGCCGCGATGTACTCGTCGAGCACGCCCGGGCCGAACAGGATCGGATCGTCGGCGTTGATGGAACAGCGCACGCCGGCATCCAGCAACTGCGGGAGCGGGTGCACCGAAAGGTCCTCGACGACGTCGAGCAGCACGTTCGAGGTCGGGCACACGTCGAGGCAGATCTCCCGCTCGGCGAGGACCGACACGAGCGCCGGGTCCTCCAGCGCCCGCACGCCGTGCAGCACGCGGTCCGCGTGCAGCACGTCGACGGCCTGCCAGACGGACTCCGGCCCGACGAGCTCGCCGGCGTGCGGGGTGGACTGCAGACCCGCCTCGCGGGCGATGGCGAACGCCTCGGCGAAATCGGCGGCGGGGTACCCGCGCTCCTCGTTGGCCAGCCCCAGCGAGACGACGCCCCGCCCGGCGCGGGATGCGGCGACCTCGGCGACGGCGACGGCCTGCTCGGGGCCGAGGGTGCGGTCGACGGTCACCATGAGGCCGACCTCGACCCCGTGCCTGCGGCCCGCCGCCTCTGCGGCGGCGATGTGCGCATCCAGTGCCGCGGTCGTCGATCCGAAGGTCTCGGCGTGGAAGTCGGGACTGATGCCGAACTCGGCGTAGACCACCCCGTCCAGGGCGGCGTCTTCGACGGCCTCGTCGATGAGTCGGTCGAGGTTTGCCGGATCCCGGAGCACGGCCAGCAGCCCCTGGTACATGCCGGAGAACGCGGTGAAGCCGCTGAAGCCGGTCGTCTCCGGGATCGCGACGCCCATCGCGTCGGCGAGCGCGGTCAGGGTGGCCGGCCGCATGGCCGCTTCGAGATGGATGTGCAGATGCCCCTTGGGCAGGGCGGCGAGATCGCGCGTGGACATGCAGCCTCCGGAATGTGAACTGAGTGGTTCACACGCTAGCGAGGCCGTGTTACGGGAGCGTGTCCGAGCGGGGACGGCGGATGACCGCAGACATCAGCGACCGAGCAGTGCGCTCCGCGCGGCCACGACCCGCTGCAGCAGCATCCGCTCCTCCACCGCGGCCCTCGGATCACGTCCCGACACGAGCCGCTGCCGCGCGGCGGCCAGGGCGGTCGCCTCACGGATGTATGCGCGCATCCGCGCCGGCCCGTCACCGGGCAGCCGCGCCGCCCATTTCAGCGCGGCGCGGCGGCCGGGTCCGGTCGCGAGCATCCGCACCTCGTCCGTGGTGAACCAGCCCTGCGCGGCGTACTCGTCGAGCCGCAGCCCGGTCAGGCGCGCCTCTTCCCGCCGCAGCGCCAGCATCCCGAGCACGAACAGGATGAACAGCGGCACCTGCAGCATGAGGTAGAGCCCGAAGAAGTCGCCGAACACGGCGGAGCCGTTCCACACCGCGTGCAGTGCGACGGCACCGAGGAGTCCCAGCAGCCACGCCGGGAACACTCCGCCGCCGCGGGCGCCGCGGCGCACCGCGATGCCGACCGCGAACCCGGTCAGCGCCGTGAACATCACATGCGCGAACGGCGACATGATGCCGCGGAGGAAGAACACCGTGCTCGCCTCCGCCGCGCCGCCCTCGATCACCGCGATCGCGAAGTACTGGATGTTCTCGGTGAACGCGAACCCGGCACCGATGAGTCCGCCGTACACGAGTCCGTCCACCGGCCCGTCGAACGCGCGACGGCCCACGACGAGCACGAGCAGCACGCCGAGCCCCTTCGCGAGTTCCTCCACCACGGGCGCCTGTACCACGGCCCTGAACACGTCCGTGGCGATCGGATCGGTCATGCCGAGCGCGAGCGTGAGCACGAGGTCGACCAGCAGCGCGATCACGACCGACGCGACCGCTCCCCATGCCAGCGCGAACAGCACGAGCGACCGCGGTTCCGGCTCCCAGCGGTCGATCGCCCGGAGCGCGAGGAAGACCCCCGCGAGCGGCAGGAACGCCAGCAGCATCCCCGCGACCGAGGCCCCCGGCCCGAGGAAGGCGAGGAAGTACGCCACCAGTACGGCGAGGAGCAGCGCCAGCACACCGAGCAGCCACACCACGCCCGCGCCGGTGCGGCGCACCCGCGGCAGATCCGGGATGGGCGCGGCCGGCTGCGGCGGGGTGCCCGGCGGGGGCACGAGCAGCGTCGGTTGCGCCAGCGGGGAGGAGGACGAGGATCGGGGGTGTCTCGTGGGCCCGGGCTGGCTCATGGCCGCCAGCTTAGGGCGCGGTGGTCTCCCGCACGCCGGTCTCCACAGGATCCGGGATGGTCGGCACCGGATCGGTGATCACCGGGATCGCCGCCGTGATCGCCTCCAGCCCCGACAGGCGCGCCGGCGACAGCTGCTTCGTGACCTCCTCGCGGCTCATGAGCCCGGCCTCGACCACCAGGTCGGCGACGTTGCGCTTGGTCAGCAGCGCCGTCTTCGCGAGCGCCGCGGCCGCCGCGTAGCCGATGAACGGGGTGAGGGCCGTGATCACACCGACCGAGGAGCCCACCATCGCCCCGAGCCGGTCGCGGTTCGCGGTGATGCCCTCCACGCAGTTCACCCGCAGCGTCCACATGGCCCGCTGCATCCAGGTGATCGACTGGAAGATCGAGTGGGCGATGACCGGCTCGAACGCGTTCAGCTGGAGCTGACCGCCCTCGACCGCCATCGTCACGGTCATGTCCGCGCCGACCACGGCGAACGCGACCTGGTTCACCACCTCGGGGATGACCGGGTTCACCTTGCCCGGCATGATGCTCGAGCCCGCCTGGCGCGGCGGCAGGTTGATCTCGCCCAGGCCCGCCTGCGGACCGGAGGAGAGCAGGCGCAGGTCGTTGCAGATCTTGGACAGCTTGATCGCGTTGCGCTTGAGCGAGGACGAGAACGACATGAACCCGCCGGTGTCGCTGGTGGACTCCACCAGGTCGGCGGCGGTCTCGAGGTCGAGGCCGGAGATCTCGCGCAGGTGGCGCAGGACGGTGGGCGCGTAGTCGGGGTGCGAGGTGATGCCGGTGCCGATCGCGGTCGCGCCGAGGTTGATCTCGTGCAGCAGCCACGCGTTCTCGCGCAGGCGCCGCTCGTCCTCGCCGAGGGTCGTGGCGAAACCGTTGAACTCCTGGCCGAGGGTCATCGGCACGGCGTCCTGCAGCTGGGTGCGACCGACCTTCAGCACGTCGTGGAACTCGTGCGCCTTCTGCTTGAACGCCCCGCGGAGCAGGCGGAGCTCCTCCAGCAGGTTCCGCAGCGACAGCGAGAGTCCCACCTTGACCGCGGTGGGGTACACGTCGTTCGTGGACTGACCGCGGTTGGTGTCGTCGATCGGCGAGAGGAACGCGTAGTCGCCCTTGGGGCGTCCGGCCATCTCGAGCGCGATGTTGGTGATGACCTCGTTCGCGTTCATGTTCGTCGACGTGCCGGCACCGCCCTGGATCACGCCGACGATGAACTGGTCGTGGAACTCACCGTCGATCACGCGCTGCGCGGCCGCGTCGATGAGGTCGGCCTTGTCGCGCGGCAGCACGCCGATGTCGCGGTTCGCGCGGGCGGCCGCCTGCTTGACCATCGCGAGCCCGACGACAAGCTCGGGGTAGACCGAGATGGGCCGCTTCGCGATCGGGAAGTTCTCCTGTGCGCGGGCGGTGTGGATGCCCCAGTACGCGTCTGCGGGGATCTCCATGGATCCGAGCGAATCGGTCTCGGTGCGGGTGCGCGTCGTTGCGTCCATGTCCATCAGTCGTCCTTGTGGGTCGTGGCCGTGGGATGCCCCGAGCCTAACCGGGCGCCTCGGGCGCGTCGCTGGCCGGTGTGGACAGTCCTGTCCGGGCGACCGGACCTGGCGGCGGTTGCTTCTCACGCGGGTTTGCGGGAGAACACCTCGAGCCGTTCCTCGGGGCTGAGCGCCGCCATCCGCTCCACCCAGGCACGGTCGAATCCGGTCGCGGTCTCCGCCTCCACGACCGGGACGACCGCGTGCGTCACCGTGTCGTCGTACACGTGCACGAGGTGGAACGACTGCCCGGCGTCCATGCCGTTGACCTCGTCGCCGGGCCGGGCGAGGTTCATCGTGTAGCAGGTGGCCGCGGCGACGCTCACCGGGATGCCGGCGAAGGTGCCGCCGGTCGAGTAGTGCAGGTGTCCGGCGAGGATCGCACGCACGTCGCTCCCGCGCAGCACCTCGGCGAGCCGCGACTGCTCCCGCAACTCGAGGATGTCGAACAGCGGGATGTGGCTCGGCAAGGGCGGGTGGTGCATCGCGAGGATCGTGCCCAGCGCCGCCGGGGTTGCAAGCTCCGCCGCCAGCCAGGCGAGCTGGGCGTCGTCCAGCTCGCCGTGATGCCAGCCGGGTACCGAGGTGTCGAGGGCGATGAGGCGCAGGCCGTCCAGGTCCCAGACGCCGGTGACCGGTTCCCCACTGGGGTCGCCGTCGAGGAGCGCCGCCCGCAGCGCGGGCCGTTCATCGTGGTTGCCGGCCACCCACACCACCGGCGCACCGAGGCGGGCCGCGAACGGCTCCACCTCCGCCCGCAGCGCCGCGTACGCCTCGGGTTCGCCGAGGTCGGTCAGATCGCCGGTGAAGACGATCGCGGCCGGTCGCACCCGCATCCGCTCGATCGTCTCGAGCGTGCGGCGGAGGTTCGCGGCCGTGTCGTAGCGGTCACCGAGCCGGCGGTCGCCCGCGAGCAGATGCGTGTCGGACAGATGCAGCAGCACCCGCTTCGCGGGCGGGTACTGCCCGAACCGCACCGTCTGCGCATCCACCCGGTCCTCGGCCATGTCGACAGGATATTGCCGGCCGGCGACACCCGGGCGCCGGCCGGACGAGGTCAGTGCAGGACGATGATGAGGATGCTGGCGAGCACCGCCAGGCCGCACAGCCCGAACGAAGCGAACGCGGCGGCCAGGGCGAGCCGCTTCTGACCGTCGGTGAGCGGGCTCTTCTTCGCGGCCTTCGCGGCGGCCTTGGCCGCCTTCGCCCGCTGCTTCTCGGTCACCACGGTGATCGCGTCGGTGAACTCCGCCGGAGCCACGACCGGCGCGCGGCCGGCGCGCACCAGCATCCGCAGCGCCAGTGCGTAGAACCCGACCACGAGGACGGCGCCGACGAGGGCGGCCAAGAACACCTCGAAGAACGCGAACCAGTCGATCTCGATGGTCATCAGCGCGCATCCTTCCCGGCGGACGAGCCCTTGTTCTTCTTCTTGGACTTGCCCTTCTTGCCCTTGCCGTCACCGCTCTTCTTCGCGGACTTGCCGGCGCCGGGTTTGGACTTCTTCGCGTCCTTCTGCGCCTTCTCGGCCTCGTGCTTCGCCTTCTTCGCCGCCTGCTTGGCCTTCTCCGCGTCGTGCTTCGCCTGCTTCTCGGCGGCGCGCTTGGCACGCGCCTCCTCACGCATGATCTCGCGCTGACGGCGCGTGGGCGGCGGGTTCTTCTTCACCTTCACGGCGCGGCCGGATGCGGCGACCTCGCTCATCGCGTTCGCGGAGTCGACCCGGTTGCGCCGGGACCGCAGGAACAGCCCCACCACGACCAGGACCGACAGGACCGTGTCGATGAGGATGCCCCAGGTGCCGAGCCAGGCGACGATCAGCGCAGCGAACGCGCCGACCGCGCCAGCCGCGGGGAGGGTGAGGAGCCAGCCGACGCCGATGCGGCCGACCGTCCGCCACCGCACCTTCGAGCCGCGGCGGCCGAGGCCGGAGCCGATGACCGAGCCGGAGGCCACCTGGGTGGTCGAGAGCGCGAAGCCGAACACCGAGGACGCGAGGATGGTCGAGGCGGTCGACGCCTCCGCGGAGAAGCCCTGGGCCGGCTTCACGTCGGTGAGGCCCTTGCCGAGGGTGCGGATGATGCGCCATCCGCCCATGTACGTGCCGAGCGCGATCGTGAACGCGCAGGCGAAGATGACCCAGATGTGCGGGTCGGCCTGCTCCGAGCTCTGCCAGCCGGCCATGATGAGCGCGAGGGTGATGACGCCCATCGTCTTCTGCGCGTCGTTCGTGCCGTGGGCGAGCGCGACCAGCGAGGACGAGAAGATCTGCCCCCACCGGAAGCCGTCGCGCCCGTCGGGCTTCCCGTCGTATCGGCGCGTGATCGCATAGGCGACCTTCGTCGTGGCGAACGCGATGACGCCCGCGGTGAACGGCGCCACCAGCGCAGGCAGCACGACCTTGCTGAGCACGATGCCGAAGTCGATCGCCAGCGCACCGACGCCCACGAGGGTCGCGCCGATGAGACCGCCGAACAGGGCGTGCGACGAGCTCGAAGGCAGGCCCAGGAGCCAGGTGAGCATGTTCCAGGTGATCGCACCGATGAGACCGGCGAAGATCAAGGGCAGGAACTCGGGTGGTGAGATCTGGTCCTCACGGATGATGCCGTGCGAGATGGTCTTGGACACCTCGGTCGACAGGAACGCGCCGACGAGGTTCAGTCCCGCGGCCAGGAGCACCGCGACCTTCGGCTTGAGCGCACCGGTGGCGATGGGGGTCGCCATGGCGTTGGCCGTGTCGTGGAAGCCGTTCGTGAAGTCGAAGAACAGGGCCAGGACGATGACCAGGATGACGATCAGGGCAGCGGTTTCCACCGTTCGCTTTCGGATCTGGGGGGGCGGGGATTGCCGAGGTCTCGGCGGCGCGAACGAACAGTTCACCGTGAATACAGCATCCGGTTACCGGGCCAGGGAAATCTTTCCATCGGCGCGCCGCCCGGTCAACTCGGCGCACACCCCCTTCCCGCCCGCTCGGTTAGCGTGAGAGGGTGACCGACACCGCGCCCGATCTGCACCCGCCCGTCCCCGCCCGCGAGCCCGCCCCGCGCGTGCACCACGGTGACGAGTTCCTCGACCCGTACGAGTGGCTGCGCGCGAAGGACGACGCCCGCGTGCGCGCGCACCTGGAGGCGGAGAACGCCTACACCGAGGCGCGCACCGCACACCTCGCGGCGCTGCGGGAGACGATCTTCCAGGAGATCAAGGGGCGCGTGCGCGAGAGCGATCTGTCCGTGCCCACCCGCCGCGGGAACTGGTGGTACTACGGTCGCACCGTCGAGGGCAAGCAGTACGGCATCCAGTGCCGTGCCCCGCTCGCCTCCCCCGACGACTGGACCCCGCCCGTACTGGATGCGACGACTCCGGTCCCCGGCGAGCAGATCCTGCTCGACGGCAACGAGGAGGCCGACGGCAACGAGTTCTTCTCGCTCGGCAGCTTCGAGGTCTCCACCGACGGGAACCTGCTCCTGTACGGCGTGGACCTCGACGGCGACGAGCGGTACACCCTGCGCGTGCGGGACCTGCGCACCGGCCAGACCCTCCCCGACGTCATCGAGGGCACCTTCGCCGGCGCCACGCTCTCCCCCGACGCGAGGTACATCGTCTACACGACCGTCGACGACGCCTGGCGCCCCGACACCGTGTGGCTGCACGAGATCGGCACGCCGACCGCATCCGACGTCGTGCTACACAAGGAGGACGACGAACGGTACTGGGTCGGCGCCGGGTTCACCCGCAGCGACCGCTACCTCGTCATCGGCGTCGGCTCCTCGATCACGAGCGAGGAATGGATCCTCGACGCCGACGACCTCCGCGGCACCCCACGCGTGGTGTGGCCGCGCAAGGAGGGCGTGGAGTACGACACCTCGCACGCCGTGATCGACGGTGAGGACGTCTTCTACGTGCTGCACAACGAGGGCGCGCTCGACTTCGAACTCGTGCGGGTGTCCGCATCCAACCCACAGGGTGAGCGCACCGTCGTGCTCCCCCATGAGCCAGGCCGGCGCCTGCTCGGCGTCGACACGTTCCGTGACTGGGGTGTCGTCGGCTACCGCCGCGACGGCATCGCCCGGCTCGGGATGCTCGACTACGCCACCGGCGCCGTCGACGAGATCGCATTCGACGAGCCGCTGTACTCGGTCGGCACCGCCGGCAATCCGGAGTGGGCGCCGCCGCTGCTGCGCCTGGGCTACGGCTCGTTCACGACGCCCTCGACCGTGTACGACTTCGACGTCGCCACCAAGGAGCTGCACCCGCGCAAGCAGCAGCCGGTGCTCGGCGGCTACGACCCGGCCGACTACGGCCAGGCCCGGGTGTGGGCGACCGCGCGCGACGGCGTGCGTGTGCCGATCTCGCTGGTGTGGAAGCGCTCGTTCGGCGAGCCGGGCGCCGCGCCCCGGCCGGTGCACCTGTACGGCTACGGCTCGTACGAGCACTCCATCGAGCCGGGCTTCTCGGTCGCCCGCCTGTCGGAGCTCGACCGCGGCGTCGTGTTCGCGGTGGCGCATGTGCGCGGCGGCGGCGAAATGGGGAGGCAGTGGTACGAGGACGGCAAGCTGCTGCACAAGCGCAACACGTTCACCGACTTCGTCGACTGCGCGCAGCACCTCGTCGACCACGGCTACACGACCCCGGACCGCATGGTCGCGGAGGGCGGCTCCGCCGGCGGCCTGCTCATGGGCGCAGTGGCGAACCTCGCACCGGAGCTGTTCGCCGGCATCCTCGCCGACGTGCCGTTCGTCGACGCGCTGACCACCATCCTCGACCCCTCACTGCCCCTCACCGTCATCGAGTGGGACGAGTGGGGCGACCCGCTCCACGATGCCGACGTGTACGCGTACATGAAGTCGTACTCGCCGTACGAGAACGTCCGCGAGGGGGTCTCCTACCCCCGCATCCTCGCCGTCACGTCGTTCAACGACACTCGCGTGCTGTACGTCGAGCCCGCCAAGTGGGTCGCGCGCCTGCGCGAGGTCGGCGCCGACGCGCTGCTGAAGTGCGAGATGGTCGCCGGCCACGGCGGCGTCAGCGGCCGCTACGACTCCTGGCGCGAGCGGGCGTTCGAGCTCGCCTGGCTCCTCGACGTCCTCGGCCTCGCGGAGGCGTAGGCCGCCACGGGGCTCGACCCGCATCCGTGTCCCACCTTCTCCAGAACATGTCCCAGTTTCTGCCGCTCTGACCGGTCCAGAGCGGCAGAAACTGGGACATGCCGCATGGGGTGCCCGCGGATGGTCAGGCGGCGCCGGGGTGCCAGCCGGCGCGGCGCAGGGCATCGGCGACCTTCGCGACGGCGGCCCCCGCGTCGTCCTGCATATGGTGGCTGAGGATGCGGACGAGGTCGAACCCTTCGGCGCGAATGCGATCCCAGCGGTCCGCGTCGCGACGGAACTGCGCAACGTCCTCGGCGTGCACCCGACCGTCGTATTCGACCGCCACGCGATACCGGGGGTAGGAGAGGTCGAGTTCGGCGACGAACGCTCCGCGCCGGTCCCGCAACACCCACGCAACGTCCGGTTCCGGCAATCCCGCCCGGACGAGCCGCAGTCGAAGCCGTGTCTCGCGCGCCGAACGGACGCCGCCACGGGTCATCATGAGCGCGCGACGGAGCGGAGCACCGGCGGCATCCCCCATCGTCTCGATCTCCCGGGCGAGATCGCGCGCGTCGCCCCAATGCCGGGAGACGATGTGGTCCGCGGCGGCGATGAGGTCGTCGAGGCGCCAGATCCTGGCGCATTGCCGCCACGCGCGCACGGGGTGTTCCACCGGCATGCCGGAGGACGTGCGCAGCACGGCCGGCTCACGCGTCTGCAGGCGATGCCCCACCACGCCACGCAGCCTCGGTTCGCGCGCAGGGCGGTGCGCAGCGACGTGCACGGCGGGCCGGTGCGGCCATTCCGGCAACGGCACGCCTAGCAACCCCAGCGCCGTTTCGTGACTGAAGAACTGCCACGGTTTCAACCGCGGCGCATACGCGGCGCACATGGCGCGGAAGTCGTGAGCCGGCGGGCGTGCACCTCGCAGTCGCACTCCGCGATAGGGCGACGCCAGATCCGCACGCCGCAACCGGCCCGGCGGCACGCCCAGTCCGGTCGCGGTCGCGATGTCGAAGGCGTCGGGGAGCTCCTCCGGGAGCGGTGCAGGCGGGCGCATCCCCCCAGCATCCGCATCCGCACGCCTCAGTCGAGCGGCTGACCGCCGCCCAGTGCACCCGACCGCCACCTCACACGCCTGGGGAGAACATGTCGCCGATGCAGCATGTCCCAGTTTCTGCCGTTCTGAGGTTGTCAGAGCGGCAGAAACTGGGACATGTTCCGCAGAAAGTGGGACACGCTCGCCAGGTGTGCCGATGATCGCGGGACGCGGGGGCGGGGCTCAGCCGAAGAGCGCGGCGGCCTCTTCGTAGCGGTAGAGCGGGACGCTGTTCAGCTCGCCGAGGGCGTCGGCGAACGGCACGCGGACGATGTCGGTGCCGCGCAGCGCCACCATCTGACCCCAGGCGCCGTCGACCACCGCGTCCGCGGCGTGGAGGCCGAGGCGGGTGGCGAGCACGCGGTCGAACGCCGACGGGGCGCCGCCGCGCTGGATGTGGCCGAGCACCGTCGCGCGGGTCTCGATGCCGGTGATCCGCTCGATCTCGGGCGCGAGCACCTCGCCGATGCCGCCCAGACGCGGGCGGTTGAACGCGTCGAGGCCCTTGTCGCTGTACGCCTCGTCCATGCCCGTGAGCGTGAAGCCCTCGGAGACGACGACCAGCGGCGCGCGGCCGCGGGAGTGGGCCTTCGCGACCTGGGCGGTGATCTCCTCGATCGACATCGGCACCTCGGGGATGCAGATGACGTGCGCGCCCGCAGCGATCCCCGCGTGCAGCGCGATCCAGCCGACGTGGCGGCCCATGACCTCGGCCACCATGCAGCGCTGGTGCGAGTCGCCCGTGGTGCGCAGCCGGTCCATCGCGTCGGTCGCGATGTTCACGGCCGTGTCGAACCCGAACGAGTAGTCGGTCGCCCGCAGGTCGTTGTCGATCGTCTTCGGCACACCGAGCACGTTGATGCCGTCGTTCGCCAGGCGGTTCGCCGCAGCGAGCGTGCCCTCGCCGCCGATCGCGATGATGCCGTCGATGTGGTGGCCGTAGAGGGTCTTGGCGATGTTCTCGGCGCCGCCGCGCGGGCCCTCGTAGGGGTTCGTTCGGCTCGTGCCGAGGATCGTGCCGCCGACCTTCGACAGGCCCTTCACCTCGTGGCGGGTGAGCGGGAAGAAGTCGCCGTCGACGACGCCGCGCCAGCCGTCACGGATGCCGACGAACTCGATGTCGTGGACGCTCGTGCCCTTCAGCACGACGCCGCGGATGACCGCGTTGAGTCCGGGGCAGTCGCCGCCGCTGGTCAGGATGCCGATCTTCATGGGTGATTCCTCGGGGATGATGCTTCATGTGGCTCGGCGACGCTGCCTCCCCGAGACTAGCGCCGCCCGGATGCCGCCGCCACACGACGTCGCGGCGGGTCGGACCGACGGGCCGCCGGACCCGGACCGGGCGGAGCACACCGCCGGCCCGGGGTGCCGGTCAGGCCGCGCCGAGGGCGCTCCGGGTGAGGTGCATGAGCGCCGACAGCTGGACCGAGTCGCTCGAGCCGGGCTCGACGACGTGGCCGTCGAGTGCCCGCAGCGACAGGCCCTGCTTCGCGTCGATGAGCTCGGCGATCTTCGCGTCGATCGTGTGCGCCGCGATGATGCGCCATGCGGTGACCGGCTCGTCCTGGCCGATGCGGTGCACGCGGTCGATCGCCTGCGTCTGCTCCGCCGCGGTCCAGCTGAGCTCGGCGAGCACGACGTTGGATGCGGCCTGCATGTTCACGCCGACACCGGCCGCGGTCAGCGAACACACCGCGATCGAGACCTCGGGGTCGTTGTTGAAGGCGTCGATCGCGTCCTGACGCGCGGTCGCGGTCTGGTCGCCGCGCAGCGACACCGTCTTCAACCCGGCGGCCGCGAAGTGCGACTCCGCAGCATCCATGACGTCGATGTGCTTCGCGAAGAACACGACCTTGCCGACCGAGCGCTGCAGCTGCACCGCGTAGTCGGCGGCGACGAGCGCCTTGGCCTGGCCGATGCGGCGGACCATCGTGAACACGTTCTCGTTGCCCGAGGACGCCGCCTTCGACTCGTCGAGCTCGTGCTGGGCGACCAGACGGATGATGTCCTCGTCCACCTCGCCGGGCGCGAGTCCGCGGTCGCCGCGGGCATCGATGATGCGGCGGTACCGATCGGCGAGGCGCGCACCGAGTTCGCGCTCGGCCTGGCGGATGGAACGGCCGTACTCGTCGTCCAGCTCGACCGGCAGGTCGGCGACGAGCTTGTCGGGCAGGTCCTTGGCCACGTCGGTCTTGCGACGGCGGACGATGCCCATCGAGATCACCGCGGACCGCGCCTCCGGGTAGAAGGCCTTGTCGGCGGGGGTGAGCCCGGTCGCGTCGAGCTTCTCCATGAGCTCGGCCTCGGGCTTGGTGCCGTTGGTCCAGCCGAGGAACCGCCAGATCGCGTCGAAGTCCTCGACGTCGTTGATGAGCGGGGTGCCGGTCAGCGCCATGAGCAGCGGGTTGTGCACCCGCTCGCGCACCCGCGCGGCCAGCGCGAGCACGTTGCGGGAGCGCTGCGAGGTGAGGTTCTTGATGAAGTGCGCCTCGTCGACGACGATGCCCTTCAACCCGATCTCGCTCAGCCACGACAGGTGCCGGTCGAGCACCTCGTAGTTGACGATGAACACGTCGGCGAACGCGTCGATGTCCTCGCCGTCGCCCTGGATGACGGTCGCGCGTCGCTGCGGCGTCCACCGCTCGACCTCACGGGCCCAGTTCATCTTCACGACGTTGGGGACGACCACCAGCAGCGGGTAGGCGTTCGCGACGGATGCGGCGAGCGCCGACTGCGCCGTCTTCCCCAGGCCCGGCTCATCGGCGAGGAGGAAGGTGCGGTGCCCGGCGCGGACCGCCTCGAGCAGCCGCATCTGGTGCGGCATGACCTGCAGGCCCTTCGGCGAGACCCGGTCGAACTCGGGCACCGGCGGCAGCTCCATGCTGGCCGCGCCCCCGCCGGCGCCGGTCTCGAACGCCTTGTACAGCGGCCCCATGAGCTCCCAGCCGTCGAGGCGACGGCGCGGGGTGTCGGTCGAGCGCAGCCGGCTGAGGTCGGGGGCGAGGAAGGGATTCGCCATCTGGCGCGCTTCGACCTGCGGCGGGCGCACCTGCCGCTCGGCGAGCTGCGGCGGCACGATGGGTGCGGCTGCGGGTGCCGGGGCGGTGTCGGTGATGATGAGCTCGTCCGGGGGCAGCTCGGCGCCGGACTCGATGAGCCAGTCCCGGCGCATGCGGCGTGCGACCGGCGAGGTGGCCTGGTCGGCTTCGAGCAGCTGGATGAGCGAGGTGTCGCGCGCGGCCGTCTTGGCAAGGATCGTGGCGACGCCGTCGAGGCGCTTGAGCTGCTCGGCGCGGGAGGCGTCGGTGAGCGCGGTGTCGTTCTTCACCCGGGCGCGCTCCTCGCGCACGAGGAAGGCGATCGCCTGGAACTTCACGCGGTTGGTGGGGCCGAGCTTGCCCTTCTGGGCCTTGGCCTCCACCTCGCGCACCTTGCGGGCGAGGATGGGGATGAGGGGTGCCTCGTCGTCGCGTTTGGCGGACGAGGTGTGCTTGCGCCGCGATGATCTCTGCGCGGCGGGCGCCGTGGTCGGCATGCTCCTCCTGAGCGTGTGTACGGATCACTCCGAGTCGCCGGAGCCTCCTCGGGAGAGGGGCGGCGTGATCCCGCGGGCGGCTCGCTGCCGGGACGGACGCGGGGCGGCCTCCGGGCGTGACGACACACGGAGACGGCGTCGGGCGGTCAGGAGACCGTGACCATCCTAGCGCAGCCGCCCGAATCGCCGGACCTCACGCCCACAGCGTGGCGGCGATGTCCTCGGTGTAGCCCGCGGGGTCGACGTTGATCCACGCCGTGGCGATCCAGCCGTCGCCGCGGAGGTAGTGGATCTCCCCCTGCGTGACGAGGTTGCCGTCGAAGTCCACGGTCTGCGACTGGATGCTGCAGATCGTGCCGCCGGCTGCGTCCTCGCATCCGAACCCCTGCTCGAGGAGGGTCCAGCGCATCGTGACGACCTGCTCGGGGTCGAGCGTCGTGATGTTCGTCGAGAGGCCGGGCTGCCCGGGCGCACCCCAGGTGCAGCGGAGGGTCGGCGCACCGCCCTCGATGAGCTCCAGGGCGGGCGCGAGGCGCGAGGACAGCAGCGTGATCCCCGGGTCGTTGAGGGGACCGATCCCCTGCAGTTCCGCGAGCTTCTGGGCCGAGTACGCCTGCTCGCACGCAGCGGGCATGCGCATCTCGTCCGCGCCCCGCACCTCCGTGGGAGTCGGGGTGGGGATCGGGACGAACGTCCCCTCGTCCGAGGGCGTCGCCGTCGGCGCGCCCGTCGCCGGCGTCGTGCCGGTGGTCACGCCCGGGAAGGGCGTGGGCGCGCAGGCCGCGAGCGACAGCGCGAGGGCCGCGGCACCGGCCACCTGGGCGAGCGTGCGGGCGAGGGACGACGTGGGCACAGCCACCTCCGGAGACGTCTGGGTACTCCTCGACTGTAGCCGGGTCGCCCGGCCCGACCCGCCACCGCTCAGGCGCGCCGCAACCGCAGACTGTTGCCGACCACGAACAGGCTCGAGCAGGCCATCGCGGCGCCCGCGATCATCGGGTTCAGCAGGCCCAGCGCGGCCAGCGGCAGCGCCGCGACGTTATACGCGAACGCCCAGAACAGGTTGCCCCGGATGATCCGCATCACCTTCCGGCCGAGCCGCAGTGCCGTGACGACACCACCGAGTCCGTGCGTCGTGAGCGCCATGTCGCTGGCGTGGGAGGCCGCATCCGTGCCCCCGCCCATCGCGATGCCGAGATCGGCGGTCGCGAGGGCGGCCGCATCGTTCACGCCGTCGCCGGCCATCGCGACCCGGCGGCCGTCCTGCTGCAGCCGCCGCACCAGATCGACCTTGCCCTCCGGGCTCACCCGGGCGTGCACCTCGTCGATGCCGACGGCCGCGGCGACCTCGCGGGCGATCGGCTCGGCGTCGCCGGTGGCCAGCAGCACACGCAGCCGCATCCCACGGAGGGCGGCGACCGCATCCGCCGCGTCCGGGCGCACGGTGTCGGCGACGGCGAACACCGCACGCGCGGCGAGCACGCCGTCGGCCTCCCAACCGGCGACGACGACGGTCGCGGTCCGCTCGTGCGCGGCGACGGCCGCGGCGAGCTCCGCGGGCAGCGCCCGACCGGTGCGCTCCTCGGCGAAGGCGGCCGACCCGGCGAACACCGCCCGGCCCTCGACGGTCCCGGCGATGCCCCGTCCGGGGACGGCGACGACGTCGGCCGCGGGCGCGAGCCGGTCCGCGGCGGCGGCGATCGCAGCGCCGATGGGGTGCTCGCTCGCGGCCTCGAGCGATCCGGTCAGCCGCACGGCCTCGGTCTCGTCGACGTCGCCTGCGGTGCGGACGGCGACGAGCGTCATGGCACCCTCGGTGACGGTGCCGGTCTTGTCGAGCACGATCGTGTCGATGCGGTCGGCGTTCTCGATGGCCTCGGGACCGGTGATGAGGATGCCGCGCTGGGCGCCGCGACCGGACCCGACGAGGATCGCGATCGGCGTCGCGAGGCCGAGCGCGCACGGGCACGCCACGATGAGGACGGCGACCGCGGCGGTGAACCCGGTCATCGGTTGCCCGGCGGCGAGCCATCCGACCAGTGTGACGGCCGCGAGCGCGATGACGATCGGCACGAACACGGCAGAGATCCGGTCCGCGAGTCGCTGCACCCCGCTCTTGGCGAGCTGGGCGTTCTCCACGAGCGCGGCGATGCGGGCCAGTCGCGTCTCGGCGCCGACCCCGGTCGCGCGCACCCGCAGGGTGCCGCCGTGGGCGATCGTGCCGCCGGTGACGTCGGCACCGGGTGCGACCTCGACCGGCACGGACTCACCGGTCAGCATGCTCTCGTCCACCGCCGCGCGACCGTCGAGCACGACGCCGTCGGCGGCGATCGTCTCGCCGGGACGCACCAGGAACTCGTCACCGACCAGGAGATCGTCCACCGGGATGCGGACGCCGTCTGCCCGCTCGACCTCACGGGCACCGAGTTCGAGCAGGGCGCGGAGCGCGGCACCGGCGCGACGACGGGCGCGGTCCTCGATCGCGCGGCCGAGCAGGAGGAAGACCGTGACGACCGCGGCGACCTCGAAGTAGACCTCCGCCCCCGATCCCATGCCGGCCTCGAGCACGCCGGCACCACCGAAGACGACCGCCCACAGGCTCCACAGGTAGGCGGCGAGCGTGCCCATCGTGATGAGCGTGTCCATCGTGACCGCGCCGTGGCGGAGGTTCTTGAACGTCGCCCGGTGGAACGGCCAACCACCCCAGCACACGACCGGCGTGGTGAGCACGAGGCTCACCCACTGCCAGCCGGGGAACTGCAGCGCGGGCACCATGCCGAGCAGCAGCACCGGCACGGTGAGGACGGCGCTCACGAGCACCCGCGCCCAGGAGGCCGGCGCGTGGTGGTGCCCGTCGTGCTCGGCGGCGGCGTGGTCACCGGCGCCGTGTCCGTCGGCACCGGCCGTGTGGTCGTGCGGGGCTTGGCCGGGCACGTGCTGCTCCGGTCGCGGTGCCCGGATGCGGGCGGTGTAGCCCGCCGCATCCACCGCCTTCGCCAGCGCCGCCTCGTCGAGGTCGGCCGGGTGGGTCACCCGGGCGCTCTCGGTAGCGAGGTTCACCTGCGCCTGGACGCCCTCGAGCGCGTTGAGTCTGCGCTCCACCCGGGCGACGCAACTCGCGCACGTCATGCCCTCGATGTCGATGACGGTGGTCCGCATCGTCTCGTCCATGCGGACCATAATACCCCCTGGGGGTATCAGAGGGCCAGCGCCGGGGCACGTAGGCTTGAGAGATGCCCGAGATCACCGAAGCAGAGCTGGCCGCCACGATCGACCACGCCATCCTCGCCCCCAACCTCACCCGCGCCGACGTCGACGCGCAGCTCGACATCGCCCGCGAATGGGGCGTGTTCAGCGTCTGCGTGCGCCCGTCCGACATCGCCTACGCCGTCGAGCGTCTCGCCGGCTCCGGCGTCGCGGTCGGCACCGTGATCGGTTTCCCCCATGGCACCACCTCCACCGCGGCGAAGGTCGCCGAGGTGACACAGGCGCTCGCCGACGGCGCCGCCGAGGTCGACATGGTCATCAACATCGGCTGGCTGCGCTCCGGGCTCGACGACCTCGTCGTCGAGGACATCCGGGCCGTCAAGGCGGCCGCCGGCGACCACATCACCAAGGTCATCCTCGAGACCTCGTACCTCGACGACGAGCAGGTCGCCCGCGGGAGCCGCCTCACCGAGGCCGGCGGCGCGGACTTCGTCAAGACCTCCACGGGCTTCGCGGGCGGCGGAGCGACCGTCGAGCACGTGAAGATCATGCGCGCGAACGTCGGCCCCGCCGTGCAGGTGAAGGCCTCCGGCGGCGTGCGGAGCCTCGCGACCGCCCTCGAGATGCTGGATGCGGGAGCCACCCGCCTCGGCACGAGCGGCAGCGCGACGATCCTCGGCGAACTGCGCACCGTGCTCGCCGGCGGCGAGGCCTCCGGCGCGGTCGACACCTCATCGTACTGACCCCACTGCTCCCGCACATCGGCGCGGCCGGTCGGATCCCGCATCCGCCGGTCGCGCCGATCTGCGTTTCCGGAACGCCTGAGCCCCTGCCCTCGTCTCGGTCGCGCTGCTTCCGTCTCGATCGCGCAGATTCCGCCGCGCCGAATGGCGGGTGTTTCGTACGGGGACCCGCCATTCGGCGCGACCGAACAACGGGGATGCCGCCTCAGTCGCGGCGAATGGCGGGTGCGAGTGCCCGACACCCGCCACTCGGCGCGACCGAACCCAGGGTGCGACGACCGGACAGAAGGGACGGCGCGACCGAGGTGAGGGATGCCGCCTCGGTCGCGGCGAAGCTACGGCGCGGGTCAGGTGAGGGCGGCGCGGACGCGGGCGACGTCGTCGGCCATCTGCGCCATGAGCGCCTCGACGCCGTCGAACGCGACCATCGGACGCACGCGGTGGGCGAACTGCACCTCGACGTGGTGGCCGTACAGGTCCAGCGTCTCGTCGAGCACGTACGCCTCCACCTGCCGCACCGGCACGTCGTCGAAGGTGGGGTTCGTCCCGACGCTGATCGCCGCCGGGTAGCGCGCGCCGGGGCGCAGGCCGCTCCCCTCGTCGACGAGCCAACCCGCGTACACGCCGTCTGCGGGGAGGAACCCCTCCAGGTCGGGCGAGAGGTTCGCGGTCGGGTACCCGAGCTCGCGGCCGCGCTTGAGCCCGTGCACGACCTCGCCCCACACCGAGGGCAGGCGGCCGAGTAGTCGCG
>Ga0182737_1000625_pt1 | contig 46110 bp, 43 predicted proteins | sample eDN5th30CBELigOP_FD_128878 | JGI IMG/M metagenome (GOLD analysis project Ga0182737, IMG submission 128878) | Enriched Organic Plus compost microbial communities from Emeryville, California, USA - eDNA 5th pass 30_C BE-Lig OP (version 2) (version 2) ...
ATAGTTATTCCATTAAAGGGCGCGATTGTTGGACAAGAAGTAAAGGAGGGATACATATTAGTCATGACTAATATGTATCCCTCCTTATTTTTTATGACTTTTTTTGATTTAGGTCTTGATAACAAAAGCCATGGGAGTGGTCAGATATATAAGTTATCTATTAAACAAGCAATTGGTTCAAGCTTAGTTATTTGTTTTCTACTATCATTTGGTAGCCTTATTATTAAATTGAGTTTTGACACCATTCAATGGAAATATGGAGTGATCTTAATTTTTGGTGGTATTTTGGGAGCACAAATAGGAGGCCGTATTAGTAAAAAATTAAATTCAATAGTATTAAAGAGAATTGCTGCTTATTCAATTATCTTAGTTAGTGTAAAATTATTTTACGATTTGTTCTTTTAATAATAAGTTACTTCATTAAGCATTTTTTGAGTATCTTGATAACGTCTTCAAGAAGAGAGGGAATGAACCCAGTATTAACATAAAAAAATTGGACTGTCTTAAGGGCAGTCCTAATCAATAACTATGTACTATTTAATTTTGTTCATCAAGTTCAATAAAATAATGATCCTTACGATAAGACACTGCCTCCATGGTTGCTATTAGATTTTGCTCATGATAAACGTCGATTCGATAGAATCCTGTACGATAATTTCGTTTAACTTCTGTTGCACGAGCTATTATTTTGTCTCCAGGTTTAGCTGATTCAATAAACTGGATGGTTGTAGAGAGCCCTAACGATGTTTTTCCAAATGCATTACAGGCTACGGAAAAAGCATGGTCAGCTAAAGCGTAAATAACTGCGCCATGGACAGTTCCATATGCATTTACCATATGGCTTTGTACTTCTAGTATTGCTTCTGCAAATCCAGCCTCAAATTTTGTTAACTGAATTCCTAATGACTGAGCATACGGATCATTTTTTACTTGTTCATAAATTTCTTCGTAGTGTTTTTCATAAATTTGATGCTCATCAATTTTTAACTTCACTATCATCTACCCCTTTGATTTATTGAATATTTTACTCCCATCACATTAACTACTTCTACTGATTTACAATAATAACCTCTTTTTTTCACTAAAATGATTTACTGGTGCCATAAGGAAAACTGCATATCACCCATTTAATCTATTTAAATTCCATCTTCTTAAAAAGTAGTTTTAAAGGTCTCCAACAGATCTTCCTTCAAATGTTACATCATATGTAGTTTAAAAAAATGATTGATGCGATTAAAGCCCTTCGAATTGTGTAAACTTGTGAATCTTGATTGCTGAACTCTATGTTGCCAGAACAGTTAGTGTATTCTTGAGCTTGTAATTTAAGTTTAACTATGTAATATCCATGTATAATTCTCAATTATATAAGGATGTTCCGAAACACCTTGTTTCCTTGTTTATAACGACATAATCTACTACAATTCTTTGAATATATCTTGTTCAGTTTCTGAAAGATGGCCTGTGTTGAATGGATGATTCAGTATAGTTAGGGCATCTAATAATCGAACTCCGCTGTTGGTTTCGTAAGTTGGATACGACGGACAGATGTGATTAATTATTCTAGTATCATTTTAAAAATTGATATCTTCCCGTTATACTTCTGTGATATCTGTCATCTATTCTTTATCTGTCTGTTCTTTGTATGGAAAATAACTATGATATGATTGAAAAAATTAACTTATCTGCTAACTTACAAGGAGGTAACAACAGATGAAAAAATCAATCTTATCGTTAGTGGCAGCGGCTGCAATATCTAGTGCATTTACTAGTCCGGTACAAGCAGAAGATATCGAATTGAAACATGGAGACACATTATGGGGGCTATCTCAAACATATAAAGCTTCAATAGAAGAAATTAAATCTTGGAACCAGTTGTCGTCAGATACAATTTATGCAGGCGAAACTTTACATATTTTCGAAGAAGTGGATTATACGGTCGAGCCGGGGGACACGCTATGGGAAATTGCGCATGAAAATGATGTCTCAGTAAATGACCTTAAGTCTTGGAACAATTTGAATTCAGATATAATCTATCCGAAACAGAACTTAGTTATGAAACCAGGGGTAAATAAAGTTAAGGCAGAGAATGTAGAGCCTGAAACGAAATCAGAACAAGCTGTACCAGCTAATACAGCGGAACAAGAAAAAACAGTATCAAAAAGTGAGACTACGAATCAATCAGATATAGAAAAAGAAATCATCGTGAGAGCAACGGCATATACTGCTGATTGTGAAGGGTGTATTGGGACTACAGCTACAGGTGTCGACTTAAAATCGAATCCGGATGCAAAAGTAATAGCAGTTGACCCATCTGTCATCCCGCTTGGATCGAAAGTGTATGTGGAGGGCTATGGCTATGCAACAGCCGAGGATACAGGGAGTGCTATAAAAGGAAATAGAGTAGATGTCTTTATTCCTAATGAGCAAGATGCTTTAAATTGGGGAGTTAAAAAGGTAAAAGTGCAAGTGTTGGATTAACTCATCCATATAATTGATTGTGTAGAAGATATCTTCTACGTCGATTTCAACTTATTAAATCGACATAAGAATGTTTATTTGAATACGCTGTTGAAATTTTTGTGACGAGGTACAAAAATGATTCATTTTTCAGAATGATGTTACTTAACATGACATGATGTGGCGTAATAAGAGGGGAAGGCGGAACATTGTGAACACAGATCAAGTATTTGAGCTGTTACAGGATGCGGGAGTATCAGAAAGTACTAGCATTCAAACTGTGAGACGTTGGCTGCGTGAAGGGAAAATTAAATATGAGGGAGGAAAAAGGAGTAGAGAAACTGTCTGCATAATTGATGACACAGATCAAGCGTTTGACCTGTTAAAAGACGCAGGAGTATCAGAAAGTATTAGTAACCAAATAGTGAGACGTTGGTTACATGAAGGCAGGATTAAATACGAAGGAAGCAGAAACAAGAAAACCGATTACATAGTTGATGATACAACCTCAAAGCTGTTTATTGATGATTGTACTAATCAAAATATGGATGAAATGATCCACCGATTAACACTAAAAATACAAGCACAAGAAAAGCATATAGAAGGACTGGAAGAACTTCATGAGAATGCAAAGCACAGAATAATCGAGCAAAGAGATAAGTTGAAAAAAGAAGTAGCCACTTTAAAGAATAAGGAAAATAAATTACAAAGTGAAATAAGGAATTTAGTGAAACAAAATATTGAATTACGTAATGAATTAAAAAAATTAAAAGAGAGCAAAGGAGACCATTACACTCTCACCTCCAGCACTCAATTAAATAATTATAGTAAAAAATTAGGGCTTTCAAAAATGGCGAGTAATAAAGAAGTGTTGGCAGAATATAAAGGGTTATTAAAAATAACTCATCCAGACCAAGGCGGTAATGCAAAGTTATTTCATTACATTAAGACGGATTACGATAATTTTAGAAATAGTACTAAAGATAAATGATGATTACGTTTATAAAACATCAGTGCCTGTCCCCGACGACATTAAAGCGTCAACGAATGAAGGGGACAGGCTTCTTGTAGTAGATTGTGTTGCTGGTGTTAAAGTATTGTCTCAAAACATACACTCTTCATAGTAATTATTAGACATTGAGGAGATGAAGAAATGAACTTCGAGATGGAAATAGGGAAACTGTTGGCTGAAAATATAGATGGTTTTGTAAAATTTGTTCATAAACATTATCAAAATAAAAAAAACAGCTTGATTTTAAATCGAGATAAATTATATCAAGTAAAACTTCTTGTTGAGGAGTTTAAATTCCAAATATTAGCGGATGAACTTCTGAGAATAAACCGGTTTATTTGGAATGAAGAGTACACGTATTTATTAGTTAATAGATTTAGGAAAGGGCTAAGTATTATTAATGAATACGTAGAAAATAACTACGATGATTTATTCATTCTTACTGCGAGACTTCACACATTAAAGAGCCTCAGCTTATCATTTGGCAATAATACAGAATAACAGCGTAAGTTTATTCCGTATAAATGATATCCCCGTTTCTTTTATGCTTTCTATCAGCGTCCTCCTTTTTATCGCTTTCTTTTTCCCTCCCTCGAACTAATAATTTGTAGGAATTTTATTTTCATTTGTGCAGATACTATGTTTGAAATTAGTATAGGGAGGGTTACATATGGGAAAAGCTAAACAATACGTTGATCAAAGTATGTCATCTGTACAGGATACGGTTAACACATTGCAACAAGCGCTTAGTTCTGTAGAAAAACCAGACAACAAAGAAAAGATTGAACAAGCCATTAACTCACTTAATTCTGCACAGCAACAATTATCTAAGTATCAAGATTAGTAAGAATGCACATTGATTGTGCATTTAAACCTGTTGAAAACACTTTATTCTAATTTCTTAGAGTAAAGTGTTTTTTCATTTTCCTGTACCAGTATTAATCAGGCTTTTTTAGGAACTTTTTCAAAATGGAAGAAGCACGAAAGTATAACAAGCGTACACCATTCGATATTCTTGGCATCACTCAAGAATATGCGATGGGACTTCACCAAGAGGTATAAAAATACAGAATGAAGAAATTTTTATTTAGGTATGTTCAAAACGTATCTATCCTAGTCCTTTTTATAAAAACCGAGTTCGATGACTTTGGCATCGAACTCGGTTTTTTAAATTGATGGCTATGACCTTATAGATAGACTTTTTAAGTATCTACTCTATAGAGTACATTGTATTTCGGAATGGTGCTGTTTTTTATTAAATTATGCTTTTATTCCATCCAATACAGTGTGTATAATCTTTTGATTTTCCAGTAAAAGGTCAAAATTATCATGGCCGATACACCAATCGAAAAGTGTTCCGCGCATGCATCGTGTGATGATTATGGTGATTTCTTCGGGGGAAAGATCTTTTTTGAATTCTCCTTTTTTTTGCCCTTCGCTTACAAACTGATGGACTATTTTAAAGATAGCTCTGTTTTGACTCAAAAAGTAATTGTTATTGGGTGAAGCGTTTGTATACAGGGTTCGAAACAGATCCTTTCCCCAATAATCTCTGAGATAAACCATTTGCAATTCAGAAAGCTGCCGCAATTTTTCACTGGCATCTGTTTCTTCAGGCAAAGACTGAGTAAACTCCCAATAAACCTCGTCAATCTCTTTAAATTTTTCAAAGAAAATTTCGTATTTAGATTTAAAGTGTGTGTAAAATGCCCCTTTTGATGTACCACTCAGTTTAACTATTTCATCAACGGTTGTATCGTCGAAGGATTTTTTGCTAAAAAGCTCTAAAGCCGCTTCCAGAATCTTTTTTCTTGTTTTTCTGGCTTTTATTTGTCTGGGGGTTAAATCTGACATCTATGAATCTCCTTAATTAAACAAAAAATGTGTTTGTTATCCTATAATTCATAATTTTAACATAAACAAGCTAATTTATGGAATTAAGAAAGAAAATTTTAAAACTTAAGGGCTCTTTGAAGCTGGCCAAATTGTCAGTGGAATATCTACATAAATCTTTAGGATTGTATGGAAGTACGGTGCTTTTATTTGAAGATTTTGAAAGATATTGACAGTTTAAAACATTTGAAATAAAATTTAACAAACAGACCATAGTCTGGGACTGCAGTCTGAGACTCTAGTCCTTTGATTTATTTTTTCAAAATCGCTTTTACGAGGAAGTGGTAAAATGGGGAAAACAGTAATTGTCAGTGCGGCCAGAACTCCCTTTGGGAAATTTGGAGGAGCTTTAAAGAATTTGCAGGCTGTTGACCTTGGCGGGGTTGCGATAAAAGAAGCGTTGGTTCGAGCCGGAGTTGAAGGAGATCAGGTGGATGAAGTAATCATGGGGATGGTTCTTCAGGGAGGAGCGAAGCAAATTCCCTCAAGACAGGCAGCAAGAATCGCGGGATTACCCTGGGAAGTTCAAACGGAAACGATTAATAAAGTGTGCGCTTCAGGCCTTCGCAGCGTAACATTAGCAGACCAAATCCTTCGTGCCGGTGACGCTGATGTTATTGTGGCAGGCGGAATGGAGAGCATGAGTAACGCACCTTACATATTGAAAAATGCACGTTGGGGTATGCGTATGGGGGACGGTAAGGTAGTCGATTTGGGACTTACCGATGCTTACGATGGACAGCATATGGCCGTTCATGGCAGTAATGTTGCTGCTGAATATGAGATTTCACGTGAAGCGCAGGATAACTGGGCATTGCGCAGCCAGCAGCGCGCGATTGAAGCAATTGAGGCAGGTAAATTTAATGAAGAGATTGTGCCTGTAGCTGTGCCGCAGCGTAAGGGAGAACCAATTTTAGTAAATAAAGATGAAGCACCGCGTGAGACAACATTCGAACAATTGAAAAAACTGCCTCCGGTTTTCACTAAAGACGGATCCATTACAGCAGGGAATGCACCTGGTATAAATGACGGTGCGGGTGCCATGATTTTGATGTCGGAGGAGAAAGCAGCCGAGCTGGGTAAAACGCCGCTAGCCGTCATTCTTGGGCATGCCGCGGTAGGACAGGAAGCTCCTTACATTGCTATAACTCCAGGCCTCGCAATAAATAAGTTGCTGAAAAAAACAGGATATACTATAGATCAAATTGATTCATTTGAGGTAAATGAAGCGTTTGCAGCTGTGACTCTCACGAGTGAGAAAATTGCTGGATATGATCTCGAGAAGGTAAATGTAAACGGTGGAGCGGTTGCCTTCGGATATCCGATTGGTGCAAGCGGAGCGCGGATTATAATGACGCTGATTTATGAACTGCGCCGGCGCGGCGGCGGTCTCGGTATTGTAGCAATCTGTTCTGGAGCTGCACAGGGCGACGCTATTCTCATTGAAGTACGATAAAGAAATTTGAATTTATGAAGGCACCAATGAGATTCAGAGATTAGTCATTTCAAAATATTTGTTGGGAGATTAATCAAAGGCCCAAAACACTCAACCAAAAAACGCAGGGCAAACGGTGTCAGTGTAATTTTTTATAGACAACAATAGATAGGGGGAGAAAGAAGTATGCGGGACAAGAGATATTCTTTAAAAGAAGCTGTGCAAATGATCCAAGATGGCAGCATGATTACCTTTAGCGGATTTACCATTTGGCGGCGTCCAATGGCCGCAATCTATGAAATGCTGCGCCAGGAGAAAAGAAATCTTCATTTAATAGAGGTTAATTCGGGAACACATACGGAAATGTTGATGGGGGCCGGTGCTGTCTCCATTTGGGAATCTTGCTGGAACGGCCATGAACTTTACGGGAAAGTGCCTTATTGTATGGACCGAAAAATAAAATCAGGCGAAATAATCGTTGAAGATTACAGCCACCAGCATATCCTGTATCGAATGCAGGCAGGAGCAGCTGGAGTTCCGTATCTCCCAACATGGGCCTCAAGGGGTACGGACATTTTGAATCCGGAATATGATATGCTCGGCAAAGCAGGCTTAAGGGACGGAAAGAACCCGCGCATTCCTTTTCAAAAGTTTGGGTATGCACCTGATCCGTTCTACAATGAAGGCGAAATTATTCTTGTACCGGCGGCAAGGCCGGACGTATGTATCATTCACGCCCAGCAGGTGGGGGAAGAGGGCACGGTACGTGTGATGGGACAAACCTTCTCCGATGAACAGGCCGCTAAAGCAGCGGATAAAGTCATTGTCATTGCCGAGGAGATTGTTCCGGAGTCCTATCTGAGAGAGGATCCTGATCGCAATCTGCTCCCGAGCTATATAGTCGATGCGATTGTTGAAGCTCCATGGGGGGCGCACCCAACCGGTATGTACGGCTGCTATGATGTGGATGGTGCGTTTATCAGTGATTTTGCAACCGCCTCTAAAACAGAGTCCGGAACGCAAGACTGGCTTGACGAATGGGTTTACGGGGTCGGAAGCCATGAGGAATATCTGGATAAACTGAATGTTTCCCGCCTGATGAACCTGAGGACGAACAGTTTTTACAAATATAGCACTCGTGCAAAAAGGGGGAGTAATTAATGGAAAAGGTACTAGTACAGAATAAAATGTATGCAGCCCCTGGTGAATATACTGCTGCCGATTTGCTTGCCGTGGCTGCAGCCAGGGAAGTAAATAACGATGAGGTTGTTTTTGCCGGTACCGGGCTTCCGGTGCTGGCGGTCATGCTGGCTGCTCAAACTACCGCACCTGATTGTAAGGTTATTTACGAAGCGGGGACGATTGGATCCAGAAGTACTTCTCTGCCTTCGTCTGTTGGGGACCCTCGCTGCGTGGAAGGTTGTTCGATTGCCTCCGGTTTACTGGATGTTTTTGACCAGTTGCAAAGAGGAAGAGTGGATCTCGCTTTTTTGGGCGGAGCAGAAATTGATCAGTATGGAAATGTGAATACGACCGTTGTCGGTGATTACTTAAATCCTGACATGCGCTTCCCGGGCAGCGGTGGAAATAATGATATTAATTCGCTGGCAAAACGTACCGTTTTTATCATGGTTCAGGAAAAACGCCGTTTTAAAGAAGAAGTCGACTATCTCACTTCTCCGGGCTGGCGTGTCCGCCAATGGCCTTCCGGTGAGTGGATGCACCGCCGTGAGGCCTATGGCAAAAAGTTTTTAGGTGGTCCATCCGCTGTAATTTCGAACATGGCGGTGTACCGCTTTGATGAGGAAACTGGGAGGATGTATGTAGACACTTTGCACCCAGGAATTACCGAAGAGATTCTCCAGGAAAACACTGGTTTTACTCTTGATTTCTCACGCTGCCGCGGTGAAACATTGCCTCCGACACATGCAGAACTGGATATTCTTTATGAAGTCGTTGATCCTGAAGGAATCTTTCTTCCAAAGAAATAAGGAAAATGCTATGTGCTGCAGGGCTGGCGGCAGCAGGATATAGATAGAGGAAACACAGGGAAAACGGATAAACGTTGAACGCGTCGAACAAGCACTTCAGCTTAGTCCAACAATGATTTAGAAGTAATTGTCCCTGCGTAAAGATCAGGTCAAAACAATGGATATTGTAGAAATTTCGGGAAAATATTTACATTAGAAAAAGAAATTAAGAGTAATAATGTTTGGTGTGCACTTGCATGATGAATGCGAGTGCTTTTTTCTTTAAAGAAGATCGTTTGGGAACTTAATAAAAGCATAGGTGTTGATATTGCTAAATCACTGTTGTTAACTAACCTATTCCCATCGAGCTAACAATGTAAATGACTAGTTGCGAAATCATTCCTGTTTCAAACGAAAAAATGCAAGTAATAGGGTTATTATCGAACTGTTGAAAGAACAATATGAAGAATAAAGAAGTCTGATATTTCAGCTAATATTTCAATTATATATTGACTCACGGCGAATTCTAGGTGAGGATAGTAATAAATTATATTTTTTGGGAGGATGTTATGAAATATATTAGTACACGTGGTAATGTAAGTAAAATTGGTTTTATTGATACAGTCTTAATGGGATTGGCAACAGATGGAGGACTTTTAGTTCCAGAAAAAATCCCACAAATTCCTGTAGAAAAGCTGCAGGCAATGTCTCAGTTAACTTATCCTGAATTAGCATATGAAATCATTTCCTATTATGTTGATGGGGAAATTCCAGAAAATGAACTTAAGGAATTAATCGAGAAAAGCTATGGAACCTTCCGCCATTCTGAGGTAACTCCAGTTCAAAAGGTAAAGGATAACATGTATGTGTTAGAACTGTTCCATGGACCAACCTTTGCTTTTAAAGATGTTGCTCTGCAATTTTTAGGAAACTTGTATTCTTATATAGCAAAGAAAACAGGTGTAACCATCAACATTCTTGGTGCTACTTCAGGGGATACAGGTGCATCAGCTATTGAGGGTGTAAGAGGAAAAGAAGGCATTCGTATATGTATTTTGCATCCTCATGGAAAAGTAAGTAAGGTGCAAGAATTGCAAATGACGACTGTTCATGACGAAAGTGTGTTAAATTTAGCAATAAAAGGAACGTTTGATGATGGGCAAAGAATCATCAAGGAATTATTTGCGGATTTGGAATTCAAAAATAAATATCATCTGCGTGCCATTAATTCCATTAACTTTGCTCGTATTTTAGCGCAAACTGTTTATTATTTCTATGCGTACTTCCAAGTCGCAAAAGAGAAAGACATAGAGAGCCTCAACTTCAGTGTGCCAACAGGAAATTTTGGGGACATTTTTGCCGGTTATTTGGCGAAGAGAATGGGTCTTCCAGTTGGTAAGCTTATTGTTGCAACGAATGAGAATAATATTTTAGAACGTTTTATCAAGGATGGAGTGTACGAGCCTAGTGAATTCCGCAGTACATACAGTCCTTCTATGGATATTCAAGTAGCAAGTAACTTTGAGCGTTATCTGTACTACTTGCTTGATGAAGATGCCGGTGCAGTAACTGCCTTAATGAATCAATTCAAAACAGAAGGAAAAATTGTTGTGAATGAGGAGCAGCTTCGTCAGGTAAAAGCGGATTTTGCAGCATACGGAGTAGAGGGAGAAGAATGCCTGCAAACTATCAGCAAGTACTATGCTGAAACTGATTATTTACTTGATCCACATACTTCTTGTGGAGTTGCTGCTTATGAAACTTGTAATGCTCCTAGTGAAGTATGTGTTACACTTGCAACAGCACATCCAGCAAAATTCAATGAATCCATTGAACTTTGTAATATTGAACAGACATTCCCTGAACAAATTAGTAAATTGTTTGATAAACCGCAATACCTGGAAGTTGTCGAGGCGGCCAATGATGAAATTGTTCGTAAACTAGAGAAACATTTTAGTTCTGCTCAATTAAATGTGAAATAACATTTTAACTTAAATTCGGTAAAAACAAATGGAAGAGATTTGTTTAGATTTCTCTAATTGGAATGAAATGGACGTAAGAGAAGAGTGTATAGCCCTGTTGTGATAATCTGAATGATTGCATAAGAATGAATTAAATAAATCTAACGATAAAGAGCTCAGTCTTCACTGAGCTCTTTATCGTTATAGCGGCATTAGGAATAATACTATGTATGAAGAAGGGGGACTTATATGTTTGTGAGGACCCTTTTTCCACTCGAACATTTAGTACAAGGCTTGCATACGATGGGAAAGAGGGGTGTTGGAATGAGTGTTATTACCTTTATTCTTTCTGTTATTATTGCGATGATAATTGGTACGGTTGCCGATAAGATATCACCTTTTGATATGCCAGGAGGCTGGGTTGGAGCTATAGTAGCTGGTTTCATAGGAGCCTGGATTGGTCCGCTCTTATTTGGGACATGGGGTCCTATGGTAGCAGGCTTTTCGTTAGTTCCCGCCCTAATTGGTGCCATTATTGTTGTTATTGTTGCAGGTATCATTGCCAAGCTTTTTGATTAGCTTTGTGTTGGAAGAAGAACCGGTAACGCCTTGGTATCCGATTTTAAAAGACTTTGAGTTGGATATGGATGCTTTTTATAGTGAGCGGCTGAATCGGCCGCTGCCACAAGTGAAATAGGACGGAGAATGGACGACGGTGAATACCGTCGTCTAATGTTTTCTGTCATAAAACTTATTTAGATCCATAACTAAACTACATAGAAGAAGTTAAAGAAGGAGAGTGAATAGGTTGTTCGTTTATAGGGGGAATATTTTTGTGTAATTTGTTTGTTAGAAAATCTGACATAACACTTGATGTTACGTTTCCTTACATTTATACTTTGAAATATATTACAAGATTAACAGAAACAGAAAAGGAGATGAGTGGAATTGGATGCTATAGTTTTAATGGATAATCTGTGGGTAATCATTGGTACAATTTTAGTTTTCTTTATGTTAGGTGGATTCATATTACTTGAAGCTGGTTCAACTAGAATGAAGAATGCTGGTCACATTGCCGGTAAGACAATTTTCACTGCAGGAATTGGAGCTTTAGTTTTCTGGGCTGTCGGATATGGTTTTATTTATGGAGAAGGTAATGCATTTATAGGATTATCAAATTTCTTTTACGGTGATGCCTCGACGGTTGAGGAAGGGTTAGCTCCCGCTGTGGATTTTATGTTCCAAATGATGTTTGCTTTAGTCTCTCTAACAATTGCATTTGGTGGTTTCGCTGAACGTGCAAAATTATCTGCTTATGTTATTTTTGCCATTTTATTCTCGGCACTTGTTTATCCTGTCGTTGCTCACTGGATTTGGGGTGGCGGTTGGTTAGGTGAACATGGTAAACAAGACTTCGCTGGTTCTACAGTTGTTCATTTAACAGGTGCAATGGCTGCTTTAGCTGCTACAATGATCTTAAAGCCGCGTATTGGTAAATACAATAAAGACGGCTCATCAAATGATATTGCTGGTCATAACCAAGTTTTTACTGCGTTAGGTGTTCTGATTTTATGGGTAGGTTGGTTTGGATTTAACGGTGGTAGTACATTTGGAGTTGCAGATGCATTCTTTGGTTTTGTTTCTTTAAATACACAATTAGCTGCTGGTGCTGGAGCAGTTGCTGCGATGTTTATCGCTTGGGTAGTAACGGGTAAAGCTGATATTCCAACAACATTAAATGGTGCATTAGCAGGTCTTGTTGCCATTACTGCATCTTGTGGATTCGTTGAACCTTGGGCAGCAGTTGTGATCGGTTTAGTTGGTGGACTTATGGTCTTCTATAGTATGAAATTGTTTGATAAAGCGAAGATTGACGATCCGATTTTTGCATTATCCGTTCACGGTACAGTTGGTGTGTGGGGGACACTTTCTAATGGACTATTTGCAGTACCTGCACTTTCAACAGATATTGACTGGGGCCAAGCGGGATTATTCTACGGTGGCGGCTTTACACAATTAGGTGTTCAAGCAATGGGTGTAGCGGCATCAGGTGTATACGCATTTGTTGTTTCATACATTATCTTAAAAGTGATGAATGCAGTTATGGGAGGTATCCGTGTTACTGAAGAAGAAGAAATCATTGGACTTGATTTAAGTGAACACGGAAGTTATGGTTATCCAGAAAGCATGCCTGAGCATAAAGAAAAAGCAGGTGTATAAAAATGGTTGTTGTTAACCATTCAGATAATGATGAGTTTGAAGCGTATATAAACTGCTATCTTGAAATGAGACAGTGGCGAGATGAACATATTCATGAAGTTTGGGAGAATCCAATAGCTCTTAATCAATTTCATGATAGGTTAATTAAGAAAACTGTTCAAAAAGCAATCGAGAAAGTAGAAAGTGAGCTTGGGCCAGCCCCGGCTCACTTTGCTTTCTTTATAATGGGTAGTGGCGGAAGGTCTGAACAATCTATTTGGAGTGATCAAGACCACGGTATTATTTTTGCAGGAAACGAAGGATTTAAATCCTATTTTTTAAGGATGGGAGAAGAAATCTCTAAGGGGTTAAGTGTAGTTGGTTATGAATTGTGTGATGGAAAGGTTATGTCATCAAACCCTAAATGGTGCAATTCAGTCGCTTCTTGGGAACGGCAAATTAGCAATTGGTTGAATGAGGCAAGCTGGGAATCTCTCCGGTATTTTTCTACCTTCTTTGATTCGCGTGTTTTAATAGGAGAGGATGGTTTTCTATTAAGATTAAAAGAACATGCATTTAACCATTTGAAGAAAGATCCTTACTTATATATTCGTTTATTTGAAAATATCCGTCATATGAAGAAAGGACTCGGTATTCTTGGGCAGTTTCTACCGGATTCTTTTGGTAAGAAAACAAGGTGTATTAATATGAAGGAAGTAATCTTTTTTCCATATATCAATTCTTTGCGCTTGCTTTCATTGAAAGAGGGAATTTTTACTCCGTCTACTTTAGCCCGTTTTCAACAGCTGCCTAATCGTTATAATAATATCAAAAAATATCAAGTTGATTTTGAAAAGCTATTACACTTACGTCTTTACTTTAAAAAGCAGTCGAAAAGTTATGAGGATGTTCATCTCTTACATGTGGATTCTTTAACAAAATCGGAAAAGCAAGAGCTTAAACAGATTATGAAGCATGGCTATAGGCTGTTTACTGAAACAAAACATATTATTAATAAAGGGTGTTCATCATGATGAATCCGATGGTTCGCTTTATTAAACAATTGTCTGGAAAGCTAAGTCCGAGTATGTACACATCTGTTGCACATCAAACTGATCCGGCAAGCATAGCGTTTCTCAGACAGCTTCAGAGGGATGTGAAAGCTAAAGATGTTTTGCAGATACCTTTTTCAGAATTAAAGGTAACGGTATTTGATTTAGAAACGACAGGCTTTCATCCACAAAAAGGGGATAAAATTTTATCCATTGGTGCTGTTAAAATGGTTGGTGATCAAGTTATGGAAGATGAAACGTATTATTCTTTAGTGAATTGTAATGAGCCACTTTCAGAACATGTTAAAAATTTAACGGGTATTTGTGAAGGTGAACTTGCTGAAGCTCCTTCGTTAGAACAAGTGCTAAAAGAATTCTATCAATTTATTGAAAGTCAGCCTCTCGTTGCTCATCATGCCAATCATGAAAAAAGTTTTATGCAGCATGCCACATCTTCTGTTTTAAAGCTGAATTTTCAGCATCGTATTATGGATACGTCTTTTTTAACGAAGGTCGTGGTGCCTAAAAAAGATTTAATTACTTTAGATGATTGCTGTAACCATTTTGGCATTTCCATTGAAAAAAGACACCATGCATTACATGATGCCATTGGAACTGCCAAGCTATGGGCAGAGGGTGTTCGTTTAACCCAACAACTAGGTTTTTCTAATTTGTCAGATGTATATGCTCATTTAGCAAAAATAAGCTAACGGTTATAGTCAGGCACCTTTGACATATATGATTCAAGGTGCTTTTTTTAGTTGAAACTTAAGATATACATATATTTATATTATTTTAGGTGAGGTACATAAAAAATTCAGGGGGGACATAATGAATCATCCATTATTTCGTGTTTTTGTTTATGGGACGTTATTGACAGGAGAGTCAAATCATCATGTTGCCAAACCATATATTAAACAAATGAAGCAAGGGAAAGTGCGAGGATGGCTCTATAATGTAGGGGCTTATCCGGCTTTAGTGCTTGATTCTGAAGCAGAGGAAATCATCGGAGAATGGTTTAGCGTAACAGAAGAAGGCTTGAAGAGAATGGACTGGCTTGAAGGTTACGAAGAAAATCGAATTCACAATGACTATGAACGTGTTTGGGTGAAAGACGTATCGGGGGATATTGAGGGGTTTGTTTATGTGTATTCCATTGAAAAAGTTGAAGGATTAGAAAAAATTGAATGCAACTCATGGAGAGAATTTAAAGGGAAATGATTGATTAAAGGATCCTAGCTTCATGCAGGATCTTTTTGTTGTGTCACAAAATAAAGGGATTTTCACCTGTGTAGTTCATTTAGTGTCTAATGTGAGCGTTAAAAGGTGTTATCTTTATCTGGAATGGTATAATAAACTGGCGGAAGTAGACATTAAAAAGAGGGTAACTTTGTACTGAAATGAAATGTAGATATAGAATGTCTTTGTCTAATTAGAATAGAAAAAGACAAAAGAAGAAAAGGGGGATAAGATGACAAAGAATCAAGAAACAGGATGGAATTTAGACAACAGTTATGCTCGTTTGCCAAAATCATTGTTTTCCAGTCTTAATCTAAACCTTGTACGCTCACCGAATTTGGTTATTCTCAATGATTCGTTGGCGAAATCGTTAGGATTAAACGTAGAGGAACTGCAAAGCGAAAATGGTGTAGCGGTGCTTGCTGGCAATGATAGTCCCGAAGGAGCTTTCCCGCTTGCTCAGGCTTATGCGGGGCATCAATTCGGGCATTTTACGATGTTAGGAGACGGTCGGGCGGTGCTGCTTGGTGAGCAGATTACTCCTCAAGGTGAGCGGGTGGATATTCAGCTGAAAGGTTCAGGTAGAACGCCATACTCTCGCGGGGGAGATGGTCGAGCGGCACTCGGACCGATGCTGCGTGAATATATCATTAGTGAAGCGATGCATGCGCTCGGTATTCCTACTACCCGTAGTTTAGCAGTAGTGACTACCGGTGAGTCAATCATCCGTGAAACCGAGCTGCCTGGCGCAATTTTGACCCGTGTTGCTGCTAGTCATTTACGTGTCGGTACGTTTCAATACGCTGCAACATGGGGCACTATTGAGGAACTCCGGGCTTTAGCTGATTATACAATTGAGCGCCATTTTCCGGAGATTGAAGCGGATGAGAGTCGATATCTTTCACTGCTTCAAGCGTTGATTAAGCGCCAAGCTATGCTGATTGCTAAATGGCAGTTGGTTGGTTTTATCCACGGGGTCATGAACACTGACAATATGACGATTAGCGGAGAAACGATTGATTATGGTCCTTGTGCTTTTATGGATACCTATGACCCGGCAACAGTATTTAGTTCGATTGATAGGGAGGGCCGCTACGCTTATGGCAATCAGCCGTATATTGGCGGGTGGAATCTTGCGCGATTTGCTGAAAGCTTATTGCCACTGCTGCACGATGATCAGGAGGAAGCAATTAAACTGGCTCAAAATGCAATGTCAGCTTTTGGTGAGCTGTATGAAGGTCACTGGCTTGCGGGAATGAAAGCAAAACTAGGCCTATTTAATGAAGAGGCACAGGATAGATCTCTTATTGAAGAGCTCCTTAGTATCATGCAGAAGTATCGTGCTGATTATACGAATACCTTCCGCGCGTTAACGTTTGACACATTAGAGGATACGGTTCTGTTTGGGACTCCCGAATTTACTCAATGGCATGAGCTGTGGAAGGCAAGACTAGGCAGGCAGCAAGAGTCAAAAGCTGATTCACATCAATTGATGCGGAATAGCAATCCTGCAATAATCCCTCGGAATCACCGGGTAGAAGCTGCACTAGAAGCCGCAGTGAAACAAGGAGATTATAGCGTAATGGAGCGACTTCTTCAGGTTCTCTCAAATCCTTATGCTCATTCTCCTGAACAGGCGGAGTATGCTAGATTGCCTGCTGAATCAACACGCCCTTATCGAACTTTTTGCGGTACATAATAATAGTACATGTTGAGTGCTGTTCATTGCTTATAAGGAAAGATAAATAAGATATAACATGGTAGAGAGAGCCTTTTGGTTTCGAAAGGCTCTTTTAGGCAAGGTCTGGATAATGAAATGATGAGTAATAAAAAATCTTATATATATATGAAAATTAAATTGAGAATGAGGGATAGAACAATGAAACAGTACCGCAAGCATCCCGAAGAAGTTACAACAGCCGGAATAGAAGATATCGAAAGCATGCTTTTATTAAATGATAAAATTTATCCGAAAGAGTGGCATGTGTCTCCAGAGTATATTAAAGAAATTATGCTCAGGAATCCCGAGGTTTATAAAGTTCTTAAAACTCCGGCTGGGGTAAAGGGGATATACGGGCTATTTCCTTTGGATAAAGGAGATTATACAGCTGTATTAGAAGGAAAGCTGGAAGAGAATGAGGTTGGAAAATTTGTTCTTAACTATGCTAATCCAACAACTGTATATCTTTATTTGGTTACTATAATAGTTGATATTCACGATGATCGAAGGAAAGAATACGCAAGTACGCTTATAAAAGATATTCCTTTACAATTAAAACGTCTTAAGGAAAAAGGGATAGATATAAAAGAAATCGGTGCCTTTGCAGTTAGCACAGAAGGAGAAAGGATTTTGCCTAAAATTGGATTTGATTATTCAGGAGAAAAGGTAGTGCTGGATAATAAGGAATATCCCGTATTTAGAGCAAAACCGGAGAATATCATTCATAAAATAAAAATATAGAATGCATAGAATATTAATAAAAGAGATGCAATCTTTAACGGATTTAGCTTATACTGGAGGAATATCATTTATTTTTTGATAAATCAAATTTTTTCGAAATAGACTAACACTTGATTGACACCCTTGAAAGAATCGTGATATAACATAATCAAGGTACTTTATTACATAAAAGCATAAAAGCGTGAAAGTGTAAGGGTTAAAATTAATGAAAAGTGGGATACATAGGAGGAGACTAACATAATGAAAAATGATATGAAAATTTTAGACTGTACCATTCGTGATGGAGGTTTAATTAACAATTGGGATTTCAGTGTCGAATTTGTTCAAGACTTGTATAATGGCTTAAGTGCAGCTGGTGTTGAATACATGGAGATTGGCTACAAAAACTCCCCTAAGCTTCTTAACGCGACTGAGCCCAATCCATGGAGATTTCTTGACGATAACTTCTTGAAAGAAATTATCCCTGAGAAAAAGTTCACGAAGCTATCTGCTTTAGTAGACATTGGGCGTGTAGATCCAAATGATATTCTACCACGTGAACAAAGTGTTTTAGATATGATTCGAGTAGCATGCTATATTCGTGAAGTGGATAAAGGCTTGGAGCTTGTAGAAATGTTTCATGATTTGGGCTATGAGACTTCACTTAACATTATGGCTTTATCTAGTGTGCCGGAACATCAGCTTATTGAAGCGTTTAAAATGGTGCAGGAAAGTTCTGTAGATGTTGTATATATCGTTGACTCCTTTGGAAGCTTAGATCCTACGGATATTGAGCATCAAGTGAAAAAGTTCCAAGCGATGATTCCTAACAAACAGCTTGGAATACATACGCATAACAATATGCAATTAGCATTCGCCAATACATTAACTGCGATGAAAAATGGGGTTACTTTCCTTGATTCGTCTGTTTATGGTATGGGTCGTGCGGCTGGTAACTGCCATACAGAGCTTCTTGTTAGCTACATAAAAAAGACAAGCTATGAGCTTAAGCCCGTTCTTGGTGTAATTGAAAAGCATATGCTAGAAATGCGTCAAAAGTGGGAGTGGGGCTATATCATTCCTTACATGATCTCTGGTGTACTTAATGAACATCCACGTGTGGCTATGGCTTACCGTGATAGTGACGATCGTGACAAGTTCGTAGATTTTTATGACAAGGTAACATCACCTGAAGCTACTCTAGCTCCAACGTCTAAATAGGTTATCTAAAGGTACCTCTATTGATATAGGGGTACTTTTGTGTTTTCACGAAGAATTAGGAGTTGAGAGCTCATAAAAAGAATGAGTAGGTATCCGCAGGATTGGCAGAAACAAACGAACAAGCTAGTGATAAATGACTGCTGATTAGAAAGAAAACAAAACCAGCTTCCTCAGTGAAACTGGTTTTGTTTATGATCTTGTGTTTAACGTTTGTCCTCGTCTTCGACGTAAGGATCATGTTCATAGGCAGGCAAATCGCCAAATGAGGTCATCAGGCCTTCTTCGTCAAGTTCATTCTCATACAGTTCGTGCTGACTATTTGGATAAACGGTAATACTTTTTCCATATATATCATTCCCGATAAAGTTTTCATAAGACTCCACATATCCCGTCGGATCATGTGATTCATTGTACATGTCATTATAAGAATCCTTTTCCTCTGTAAAAGCAAAGTCTGACGGTGATTCAGATGTCCCATACTGCGCAACATCCTGCCATGTGTCTTCTGCATCATAGGCAACGTTTTCATCTTGATTATCCATGTCAAATTTTCCAAATGGAGGCATTAGCACTCCTTCTTCAACCGGACGGTCATGTGATATGATTTGGTCCGGGCTGTGCTCTTTACAGAACGTTGTATTAGGAAGAGCCTCCAATCTTTCATATGGAATGTCTTCCCCACATACCTCACACGTACCGTAAGTTCCATTATCCATTGCAGTAAGAGCCCTGTTTATATTATCTAATCGATGAGTAGCATGCTCTTTAAGGGCAAGGTCTTTTTCTCGTTCATATAATTCTGTCCCTTCATCTGCCGGATGGTTATCATAGCTTGATAATTCTCCCACAGACTCATGAGGATGTTGCCAATCAAAGCCAAAGCTATCATTTACATGAAATTCAGTTTCCAGTTCTTTTTTCTCCTTAAGCAGCTGTGAGCGAAACTCTGCTAATTGTTGAGAGGATATCATAAACAAACCCCTTTCGTGAAGTTTCATTGATATGAAATACATCTTCTTTATATTTTCATGTTTATTGGTGCCAATTATGTAAGGAAGTTAATGTACTTATATTTCCTCATCGAATAAAAAAGTTCTTAAGGTGTATCTTAAGATTACGAAAGCAATAAAAACTTAAGGGGGACTTACGATGGTGAACCTTGATTTCGATAAATTTATTAAAACCCAGAAAAAACACGAGGGACAATATTTAGGCGGAGGAAATCAGTCGGAAGGAATAAATGACGAAGAATATAACAATCGAGGAAATTCAGACAAGTCGGTGGGGGCTACGGGAAGGAAAGTATAAAACAAGCCAAATATAAAGGGGAAATTCCTGTCGCCAGCTTATAAGGGTGGCGACAGACTTTTCTCATTATTTATTAACTTTTCTCATTTGTACTATTTGGCTGCTGAATAGATACATGTTTTGGGGGAGCGGGATAGGATCGTTTACCTGAATCGTCAGGACCAGTAAGGGTATTTCTTTTATCCAGGACTTTCCCTGTATATTCAATAGGATTTATATCTGCCATTGTTTTCACCTCCATTTAATAGGATGGTTGAAAAATAAATTCAAATGCCAGGTAATTTCTCCTTATGAATAAATGCGTTTTATCAAAGGGATAAATTCCTTAGCAGGTTGTGCGAACGTTGAGGTTGGTAAAGGATATAAGAGAACCAATCCTGAGGGTGATTTAATAAATAATTTAGGATGTCATTTCTAAGCGAATCATCAATCATAAAGAGATTCAATTTTAAAATCCTTTTATGCGCTTTTAATATTGAATTCATTCTAAATGCATTTAATATCTACTATATTAATTATTTTTCTGAACTAAATTTATTTGAATGAGGGAATTTTGGGGGCTCTGCAAAGAGACTAATAGAAGAGATGTCCCCGTGAGAACAAAGCCTTTCCATTTGGGGGAGGTTTTTAATGTTAGGTTTTTCCGTATTATTAACTTGTATATGACATTTATCATACTCCATACATGACACCTACTACTAACAACTCCAATTTTCTTCCTTTATAATTAGACATAACGATAGAAACAAGGAAGGAATTTTAAATAAAATGACCTTACAAAATACAAAAACTTTGAGAAAACAAGTGGCTCCTTTTGAAAAATCAACGACAAAAGAAAGTGTATGGCAGCTTATTAATACAGTCGTGCCATTTATTACATTATGGTATCTTGCCTATATAAGTCTGTCCGTTTCTTATTGGTTAGCATTAGTTCCTATTGTGTTAGCTGCAGGATTTCTGACAAGAATTTTTATTATATTTCATGATTGCACGCATCATTCTTTTTTAAGAAACCGCCGTGCCAATCGAATAGTTGGGACAGCTATGGGTGTTTTAACGTTATTCCCTTTTGATAAATGGGGACATGAGCATTCTGTTCATCACGCGACAAGTGGTAACTTAGATAAAAGAGGTACAGGAGATATTTGGACGCTTACAGTGGAGGAATATGTAACAGCACCACTTAAACTTCGTTTGGCCTATCGTTTTTACCGTAATCCATTCGTTATGTTCGGATTAGGGCCGATTTATGTATTCGCTCTTAAAAACAGATTTAACCGTAAAGGTGCTAGAAAGAAAGAACGTATGAACACGTATTTGACGAATGTTCTTATCGTTGCTTTAATCGTAGTGCTCTGTATGGCAATTGGATGGCAGTCATTTCTTCTAGTGCAAGGATCTATTTTCTTACTATCAGGTTCAATAGGTATTTGGCTGTTTTATGTACAGCATACTTTTGAGGACTCTTATTTTGAAGAAGACAAAGATTGGGAATATGTGAAAGCAGCTGTGGAAGGAAGTTCCTTCTATAAGCTTCCAAAAATCATCCAATTCTTAACCGGAAATATTGGGTTTCACCATGTTCATCATTTAAGTCCACGGGTTCCTAACTATAAACTAGAAGAGGCACACAAAAATACGCCTCCATTACAAAACGTACCGACGATTTCTCTTGCTACAAGTTTGAAGTCGCTCCGTTTCCGTCTATGGGATGAGGAAAATAAGAATTTCGTGAGTTTTAAGGACGTCAAAGCTTTAGCTAAAAATAAAATTTCCGTTCAAGTAAAAACTGAACTGTAACTTCACCATCTATTGACTCTCCTTTATTTATGGAGGGTCTCTGTTTAATAGTAGCTTCCAGATAGGGGGGGAAACTTAAATGATTCGAATTGTCATTGCTGAGGATCAGGAAATGCTGTTGGGGGTAATAGGCTCCCTGCTCGATTTGGAGGAAGATATGGAAGTGGTTGGTCAGGCCAGGAATGGAGAAGAAGCCCTTACTCTTGTGCGCCAATTGCAGCCCGATGTTTGTATTATGGATATAGAGATGCCTGAAATGAGCGGACTTGAGGCAGCAGATGTTTTAATGTCAACAGAATGCAAGGTCATCATTTTCACAACCTTCGCAAGGACTGGTTATTTCAAACGTGTACTAAAAGCGGGTGTAAGAGGTTATTTATTGAAGGACAGTCCAAGCGAGGAATTAGTCTGCTCGATTCGCCGTATTATGGACGGAAAGCAAATTTATTCTCCTGAATTAATAGATGATAATTCGAGTGATAACGAACAGGAAATACCAGTGCCAGAACTGGTGGACGATGGTCAAATTACCAATGAACTTTCTAATCAGCGAAGTAACACAGTTGGAACGGTTAGAAATTACTTCTCAACAGTCATGAATAAAATGAAGTTGCCAACTGGATAGAATCTGTTTAACATTCATTCAAACAATACATCACATCTAAGCAACCTCCTTGAGAGAAAGGCAACGATGTTGTACTGAAATAGAATTTCTTTTGAGCTCTTTTTCTATAGTGAGAAAGAGTTTTTATTTTAGTTATTCTAGCCCGAAATAATGTAAAGTTTTAAGTCCGATGTATGAAGTGGAACAAAATTCTTCGGGGAGTCCATATGATAGATGAGATTTTTTACTTTTTCTAGTATAATCTAAATTTAGAAGATTAAGAGAAAATGTGGGGATAAAAAAGTGAAGCGATTAACTATTGATCAGGTAGCTCGTAGATTTTCTTTAAATGTATTAGTGGGGGAGCAGCATTTACAGAGCGAAATTAAACAGCCAGGGGCGCATCGACCAGGTTTGGAATTTGTTGGTCATTTTGACTTCTTTCCTACCGAGCGAATTCAAGTTCTAGGGAAAAAGGAAATTACTTATTTACACAAGCTAAGTCATAGAGAACGAAAAATGCGGATTAGAAATATTGTTCAATATCATCCACCATGTTTTATTGTAACGGCTGGTGAGGATGGACTAACCTATCTGACCGAACATTGTATCAAAGAGAACATTCCACTGCTTGTGACGAAAGAACCTGTTGCGACGACGGAGTTTGTAGCGCAACTCGATGCATATATGGTCAAAGAATTAGCACCTGAAATGGCTGTACATGGAGTGTGTGTCAATGTATTTGGGATAGGCATTTTGCTTCGTGGAGATTCAGGAGTTGGTAAAAGTGAAACAGCTCATACGTTAATTGGCCGAGGACATCGATTAGTCGCAGATGATATTGTAGTGTTAAAAAAGCTGAGTGCCCAAACCCTTTTAGGAACACATGACGAAAAAACAAAGGAATTCTTGGCGCTGCGCAGCATTGGACTGTTAAATGTTGTTCGCTCTTATGGACAGAAGGCATTTCAAAATGAAACCCGTATTGCCTTAGAAATCAATCTAACGAAATGGGAAAAAGATGCGTTGTACAATGACTTGGAACAAGAACCGGCTTATACAGATTATATGGGTATTAAGATTCCTTCGATGGAAATTCAACTGCAACCCGGTCGCGATATAGCCGGCCTAATCGAGGCCGCCGCCAACAACTGGTACCTCAGACAACAAGGCTACAGTGCCGCTGAGGACTTTTACAGCCGTCTGGCACCTGAATTTTCTTAGAATAGTTTTTGATATTAGCTTATCCCGATCCATAATGGTTCGGGATTTTTTTGGGGGGAATTTCTCTTCTATTTGTCCCTTTGCGACCTTTTTTTAGATAGAGAGTAATAGATCAAAAGTGGAGAAGAATGAAAACGAACAGCTTGTTCAAGTCTCGATCAATCAGTTTAGCCAAGGAAAAACGGTTATTATGATTGCGCATAGACTTTCTACAATTGTCAACGCAGATATTTGTTGTGAAAAACGGAGAAATAGTAGAAAGCGGAAATCATCAATACCTAATGAATCAAAATGGATATTATAAAAAACTCTATTCAAAGCAAAATACAGTGAATCGGGAAGAATGGAAAATGACTGCTGGTTCATGGAGGTAGATTTATCTCTTGAGTGCCTGGCCCTAAAGATTTTCCCTCTATCCGCTTTTTTAATCATGTTGTAAAATGGGTTTGAAAGGTAAAATTACCCATGGGTGGTGGAAGCTTGGAGAAAACGGGCAATGTGAATTGGGAGTTTGAAACAATTATGAAACATACCCTCGATATCCTTGTCATTGTCGACCAAAATCAACTAGTTAAATATGTTACGCCTTCTCTTGCGGCGATTCTAGGATATGAAACTGAAGACTTTATGGGGAAAAATGCATTTGATCTTCTGCACCCAGAAGATCGAGATAGGATGATTGCCTCCCATAATAAAGTGATTTTAACAAAAGAACCGATGGTAAATGAATATCGGGTGTTCCATAAGAATGGTGGAACCGTGTACTTAGAATCACGAGTTATGCCTGTACAGAATCATCCTGACAATCTAGTTGTCGTTTCGATTCGGGATATTACGGCGCGAAAGAATATGGAACATGAGCTTGAGAATCGAAAAACACGTTATCAAGTACTTCAAAATAAATTAAAAAGATATTCACAAGATCTTTCTTCAGTAATGAAGGTGTTGGATCTTAATAATAGGCTGATAATCGAATTGAAAAGCGTACTTCCAAACTCGGATCCCAAAATGACCGTTTATCACTGGGAATTTAAACGTTTTGAAGGAGATGCCGTTTTAGGGCTATCCTCTTTTTTATCTAAATTAACCGTTGGGAAGCTTCAGTATGACAACGAGCAGATTCATATTTTAATAGGGGATTATAAGGAGAAGGCTTATATTCTTACGATTAAGGCATCCTCTATTAGCGAATCAATGGATGCTATTTGGTTTGAAACATTGGTTTACTACACGGTTATGGTATTTGAAAGTTTAAATGTAATTGAGAATTTAATGAATCAATTGGAGAAAGCCCTTCAAAAAAATGAAAGGCCACAGTGGATATTAAGGTTGTTGTTTAATTTATCAGAGAAACAACGAATGGAATTATCCAGTGATTTACACGACACGGTTTTACAGAATCAAATCGCTTTGTATAGAAATCTGGAAGCGATTTTAAAGGAACATCATTTTAGCAATGAAATGGATGACCAGCTTAAGGGAATTATTCAGGGATTAATGAATACAATTGATCAAATTAAAATGACTTGCAATGAGCTGCGGCCGCCACTTTTAAAAGAAGTAGGACTGATCCGTTCTTTAGAAAATCTTTTCGATTATACTCAATTATCCTCTGCCTTTAAAATTACGTTTACAACGGAACATGCACATAATCTTGAATTATCTGAGGAAGAAACAATCGGGATGTATCGTATTGTCCAAGAGTTACTTAACAATGCCGTTAAACATTCCGAAGCCGCTCAGCTATATTTTCATCTCTACAGACAAGCTGAAAAACTTCATCTTCATTATTCAGATGACGGTAAAGGTTTTGCAACGGAGAAATTGACTCCTTCATTCAAAAGCATGGGACTATCGGGGATGAGGGAGAGAGTTCAAAGCCTTAACGGGACTATTGAGTTTTTTTCACAACCTGACAATGGGTTAAGTGTTAGGGTGGAGATCCCGATTCATGCTTGAAGCTGGCAGAGTAGCAGATTAAAAGAATATAGAAAATAAGAAAACTAAGCCACCGCAAGTGGTTTATTTTTTTGTCCGAAATCTAGTGTTTTTATCTCTGCAGTACCAACAATATGTTAGCAGAAGACATCAAAATCTTTGCGGGAAGGAAACGATGATTTGCGGTTTTCAATGAGCGATCCAGCCGTATGATAAGAACATAATCAATAGCTGAAATTCTTAAGTATGGAAGGTATTGGCTGCAAAACAGCTTAAGAAGAGGAGAGAGGGTAAATATGAATCAATCCCCCTATAAATGAAGTGCAATCACGCAAGATTTTTGCGGTTCAGAGGGTCTTAGTTTCAGGTAAACTAACAGTAATGAAAGAAAACACGGGTGGTGTTTTTATGAAGGATAACGAGCAATATTTTCAAACTGTTCTGAATCATACAAGTGATTTACTTTTAATCGTCGATCGTAACCGTCATATTATTTACGCAACCCCTAATTTATATGACTTTACTAGCTATCGTTTAGAAGATTTAAAAGGTGTTGACGCTTTTGTTGCTGTACATCAGGAGGATAAGGAATTTATGATGCACAGGCATAAACATCTTCTAGATTCTAAAAAAAGCAATTCCACTGAATATCGGTATGTAAAAAAGGATGGAGAAGTACGGTATTTCGAATGTAAAACGACTCCTTTACCTGATACAGAGAATTACCTTCAGGTTGTTTCGGTAAGGGATAATACTGAACGAAAACAAATGGAGATGGAACTTGAGCATCACAAGAAACGTCATGAAGTCTTGCAAAATAGCCTGAAGAACTATTCACATGATTTAACCTCGGTTATGAAACTAGCGGATCTTGAGGCGCGAATGATAGAAGAGTTAGTAACTATTCTTCCAGGATCGAATCCTATGATCGTAAAAGCTTTTCCAGAAAAGATAACTAAGGATGGTACAGAGTTATCAGACGGTAAAATGGTTAGCGCCTCTAATAGAATTTTTATAAAAATAGGGGAGCGGGAACAGCGCCCTTATATCCTATCTATCCAAGCAAGTGCTATTCATGAAGCGATGGAATCAATTTGGCTGGAAACGCTCGCTCATTATTCGATGATGGTTTTTGAAAATTTAAATATGATTGAAAGTTTAATGCACCAGCTAGAAACAGCTTCACAGCGAAAAGAAACACCGCAATGGGTGCTGCGTATGATGTTCAATCTCCAAGAGCAGCAGCGACTGACGCTATCAAGTGATTTACATGATACGGTTTTGCAGGATCAAATTGATTTATACCGCAGACTCGAATCTCTCTTACATTCATATGAAATTGAAAAAGAGGCAAAGACGAAGCTAATCGATATTGAACAAGGATTATTGGATATTATTCATGAAATTCGCGTAACTTGCAATAATCTGCGTCCGCCGCTTCTAAGAGAATTAGGACTGGCAAGTTCGCTGGAAAATCTATTTGAGCATATTCAGATAACATCTACCTATAGAATTAGTTTTAACTCAGAAGACCTCTCGGGGATTGTGTTAAGTGAGGAGCAAACCATTGGAATTTACCGAATTGTTCAGGAATTCCTTCATTATGCGGAAGAAGACTCGAAAGCCACTCAAGTAACATTCGAGCTTTATTATGAAAAGGATTTATTACTGATGCAGTACCGAGATGATGGAATCGGAGAGAGTGCCACATCAGATCATATTCGGTTAACAAGTATCACACAAAGGGCACAAAGTCTCGGAGGAAAGATGGAGATTACCTCGAATGAGGATAGTGGATTAATAGCCACTTTGGAATTTCCGATTCATTTAGAAAGGAGCTTTGTATAATGGTTGATATTTTAATCGTAGATGACCATTTATCAATTATCGAAGGCACGAAAATGCTTTTGGAACAAGAACCGGATTTTAATATTACGGTTGAGAACAGTTCATTAAATGCGATGAATTTGATTAAGCTGAATCATTATGATGTATTACTCTTTGATTTATACATGCCCCACCTAAATGGACTTGAATTAGCAAAGCAAGCACTTGCTTATAATCCAGAGCTGACGGTACTAATTTATACAGGTTTTGATATTAAGCCTCATTTTAATTTGCTTGTTGAAGCGGGCGTTTCTGGATTTTTGTCAAAAACTTCATCGAGGGATGAGTTAGTTGCAGGGATTAGGAGTGCGCTGAGACAGCAGGTCATTCTTCCGCTTTCATTGGTAAGAGAATTAAGAAGACCAGGTATTATTTCGGATAGTTCCAGTTCTAATGAGAAAGTTGTATTAACTTCAAACGAAGAACGAATCCTTTTAGAGCTATCCAGAGGGAAGAGTACCCGGGAAATCGCCGCCACTTTAGCCATGAGTCAGCGATCATTAGAGTATAGCCTCACGAATTTATACCAAAAGTTTGGGGTGCGAACGAGAGTAGATACTATTGCCAAGGCTAAAAAGCTTGGTTTAATTCCAGAGGAAGAGTTGAAGTGAAATAAATCATTTAGAGTTTCGTGTTCCAATCATGTCATTGGAACACTTTTTTGTGTTAAAAGCAACTATCTAATGGAATTTAACGGAATCTTTATTTTTTCTTCAAATTATGGCTTCTCCCAGGTTACCGCAAAATTCTGCGGTGGGTTCCCAATCAGTGTGCGGTGTACCTCAAAAACTGTGCGGCGGGTCTTCAGAAAGCGTGCGGTTTGGTTAAGCTTGAATTTTCGTACAATGACAATATAGAAAATAACAGACCATTTAAAGGGAGAGGGGAAATCACGTATGAAGAAGAAACTGAGAAAATTCGTGCAGTATGCTTTCGTATTCTTAATGATTATTTTTGCTATAGGTTTCACTTATCAAGGAATTAGCGCGTCAAAGGATATAAAGAAGTACACACCGGTTGGGAAGATGTATGAGGTGTATGGTAATAAGATGCATATCTACACCGGAGGAGAAGGAGACTCTACCGTTGTGTTTAATGCAGGTTGGGGGACGTCCAGTCCGTATACAGATTTCTCTCCGCTTTACGAAAAGTTGGAAAAAGATACGAAGTATGCAGTCATTGAGCGATTTGGTTATGGATATAGCGAAATGACGGATCGAGAGCGAGATATTGATAATATCGTGGATGAAACTCGTAAATTGCTTCAAGAATCCGGACAGAAGCCGCCGTATATCCTGGTGGGGCACTCCCTCGCGTCTTTAGAGACGATTCGTTATGCTCAAAGATATCCAGACGAGGTGAAAGGGATTGTTTTAATAGATGGAGGAAATCCAGAGTATTATTCCGAACAAAAGCCAGTTACTGTCTTTTCACAAGTGATAGGGTTTCTTCGTACTTCTGGCCTATTAAGACTGACATATCAGATAAATGAAGACTTTTTCCTCCAATCACGCAATAACCTAGAGTTTGTTCCTGCTGAACTGAAGGAAATTGATCAGGCGTTCACATTAATTAAGACAGGAAATAAAAACGTAACGGATGAAATGCGGCAAATTCTCAATAACGCGGAAAAAGTATCAGAGAATCAAAGTTTAAAAGTCCCATTAACGGTTTTAACTGCAGACAGCTTTGGGGAAATCAAGGAGGATTGGCTAGAAAGTCAGATTGAATTAGCTACATGGTCCTCATCGGGAAAACAGATCGTTGTGAAAGAGGCAAACGATTCCATTCACCAGTATCAGCCGGATATCATCGCAGCAGAAATATTGAGTATGCTAAAGCGATAACTAAGAGAATGTAAGGACGATGAAATTGCAAACTGCCAAGGATTTTTGAGGTTACTGAAAAAGTCTAAAAGATAACAAAAGCGATTGTGACAACGGGTGAAAAAAGTGACGGACATTACCTTAAAGAATTAGTAAAGAAAAGTAAAGAAACCGGTATGGTAGTTAATACTGTCATTGGAGATACAGCTTATTCCGGGAAAGAAAATTTACAATATGCTCAAGCAGAAGAGTTTCAATTGATTTCTAGATTAAACCCAAACATTAGCGGTGAAACTTCACATCGAAAAGTAGAGTTTGAATTTAGTAAAGATGCAGGCATGTATGTATGTCCAGCAGGTCACATGGCTATTCGAAAAGCACGAACTGGAAAGAAAAATCAAGCAGCTAATCAAGCAGAAACCTATTCATTTGATATAGAAAAATGTAAAGTATGTCCGATGCGTGAAGGGTGCTATAAAGAAGGAGCAAAAAGTAAAACATACTCTATCAGAGTTAAATCTACGGAACATAAGGAGCAAATTCGTCTTCAAGAAACGGATGAATTCAAAACCCTTTCAAAAAAACGTTATAAAATTGAAGCGAAAAATAGTGAAATTAAAAACCCACATGGTTATAAAACAGCAAAATCAGTGGGTCTTTTTGGTATGGAAATACAAGGTGCAATAACGATATTTGCGGTTAATTTAAAACGGATATTAAAACTTCTAAACGATTAAGAGTAAGAAAATAGACAAGGAAAGAGGGCACACTCTGTTCAAATCGAACAGAATGTGCCTTCTTTTTGTCTAAAAAAACTAAGAGTCATAAAAAACGTAAGTTTTTCAGTGTCCTCGTAATTGGCATGTATGATACCTTTAAATGTGCGCTTACTTTCTTCTGCTTGCTCAAGCTCACCTAAGTTATGTAATTCATGTCCCTTCTTACTACGGCGACCATTTCTTTTATATGGCTCGTCTGACACATATCGCTCAACTGCTGTTGTAACAGAGGCAGTATGTGTGATAGTTGCTTGTAAATTTCTCATCTAAAATCCTGTTCCTTATCGTTAATTAAGTGAAGTATATAATTGCTTAAACCCTTGCTAAATAAGGGTCTGTAATCTATTTATCTAAATAAAACTTTCCAAAATAAATTACTATTAATTATGTTATTTTTTAGTGTTATGTTTTATTGTTCTAGCACTTATAATTGTATGTAATGTCGCTTTAGTTTGCGAACGACTAAAAAGGGTACGGGCGCCAATAAGAAGCGATAAAATCGCAGTAGTTATAGTGAAGTTATTATGAACTATAAAAAAGCTCAAAATTGCTCCACCTAGCTCCACGAGAAGTAGTTTCGAAAAAAATTTAAAATAAGGTAATAATTAATGATTAACTTTCAAGATAAAGTAAGCTTCATATAATCAATCACAGAAATTTTACGTGGACCATATAAGCCAGAGGACTACGGTAAAATTGTTTTACCATTAGCGGTATTACATCGTTTTGACTGTGTATTAGAAAGTACAAAAGAAGAAGTATTAGCAAAAAGCAGAGCAGTTTGCTTCGGTGCCTGAAGAAGCACGTGAGCCAATTTTAAATCGTGTGTCGAAGCAAAACTTCCAGTGTTATTGCTGCAGCTACTATTAAAGAAATTTAAGTTGCCAAATTAAATGCAGTATGTTTCAAAATATTAATTGTTCTAGTGAGTGACACAGCTACAATAAGCAAGAATTTTACATAGTAACGTATATTATCTGTAATTAACAAAATTAGGGGAATATTCATAGTAAGAAGAGTCTTGGATGGATTTTTTATAATAAAAAAGTAGGTGAAGGAATGAATCATTATAAAAATGTACTAGATTCTTGGATTACAATTGAGCAATTATCGGAAGGCTCAATCAATAAAAAGGATAGAACGTATCAGCAATTATATAAACAACAGTATGATTGGAAACAATTTTATTGGGAGTACCTTCAAAATCAAAAAATCGTAAATAGGATGTCAGAGAGAAGCTTTCAAAAGGCGGGTATCGTTATGTACTTTGGGATATTCGATTTCCAAGAAGTAATCGATATTTTAAGAAAACAATATGGTATTCCTAGTACATATGAGGAAATAAGCAGATCGGATAAGTTTACGATTGCACTTCACTTTGATAATGAGTTAAATTTCATTGGCGATAAATTATTTTTAACAATGAGTGGTTTCATTCGAAACAAAGGGTATTTGCCAGACAATTTTAGGACGTTTGAAAATGAGTTTAAAGAAAAATTAAGCCGAAAATTTCAAGGGGATTTTCATAAGGTATTCAATGAATTGTTTTATCACTATAAAATAACACCCGAAAACTTTCGTTATAAGTTTTTAACTGATATAGAAAATGGTGATGTTAATTTGCATTCATTTTTTATCGCAGATTTAAATAAAGCAAAGTCATTGAATAACGATAATTTAAACCGCTATATAAAAGGCTTTAGTGGGGCTAGAAAAGATTTAAATAGCTACAAGCACTCAGATCGATTTAATCCAACCATTTTCGAAGAAGTTTTGCAACCTAAGTATTATCCTTTAGGGCGATTCCCAAGCAATTCTGATTTCGCACTTTCATTTATGCAACAAGTAGCTGTAAATTTAGCTTTAAACGCTGGGAATAATGTATTAAGTGTCAATGGCCCACCTGGCACGGGAAAAACGACGCTTTTAAAGGACATTTTTGCCGATTTAATTGTTCAACAAGCAGCTGAAATTGCATTTAAATCTAATAAAAAATTTGAACCAATACTTATTTATTGGAAGCAAGCGAAATTTGACGTTTTATCACATTCAATTGCTGAAAAAAATATAGTCGTAGCAAGCTCTAACAATGGGGCTGTTCAAAACATTGTGAATGAAATACCTAAGTTTAAAGAAATAAGTAATGAATTCATAGAGGATCTTAAAAAAGTAGATTATTTCACTTATATTTCGAATTGTCAGCTGGAAAGAAAATTTGACGATAATAAGTTTAATATTAAAATGACTAAAGTAAGCTACGATAATTGGGGAGCTTTTTCTTTAGAGGGCGGAAAAGCAGCAAATATTGAGAAATTATTGTTAACAATAGATTCAATCGTAGCAGATTTAAATGAAAATTATGTAGCTAGCCCACAGGTGTATACCGAATTTATAGAAGCCTATAATAAGTTGAAAAACGAACGAGAAGAGATGCAAAGGCTTAGCGAAAAGGTTTATCGTCTACAAAAGCTTGAACCGAAATTAAAAGAAATGGAAATTGAACATCAGCTGAAGCTGCAAAAAAAGCAAAAGAATTTAGATGACTATGTAGACAGAACGAACAGTGATATTCAGTCGCTCCAGATGGAATTAAATGATTGCACTGTAAAACGTTCTAACATAAAAAATCAAATAGAGCAGTTAGCTTTAAGTCGCATGCAGGCTGAAAGGAATTATGAGATAATTCTTACTCAAAAGCCGAGCTTATTATGGTTACAAAAAATATTTTTTAAATCGAAAGTTGAAAAATATTTTAACAATTTGACTATAGCGAATGATGAATTACAAAAGCTGGCTACTCAGAAAAACGATCTCTTAACGCAAAAGCAAAAAATGGATTTAATAATAGATGAAAAAACAAATTCAATTCAGCAATTAAAAGGCAATATCGAAAAGCAACAAGAGGAATTTAATAAATGGTTGAAACTTTATCAAAGCAAAATAGCTAAATTGAAAAAAGAGATAGATCAATTAAAACGAGAGCTTTCTTCCCAAAACATTAAAAGCATAGATTTCTCTTTAAGCTACGAAGATTTACAAAAATCAAATCCTTGGTTTACTAAAGAATTCCGAATCTTACAGTCGAAGTTATTCATTCTAGCGCTAAAAGTAAGAAAGCAATTTTTATATGAGAATGTAAAAAATCTAAAAGCTGCCTCTATCATTTGGAATAACCAAGGTGAACATATTGCAAAGGAAAATGGCCAGCAAATTATTTCCGAAGCATGGAATTGGATTAATTTCGCTGTTCCAGTTGTAAGTACGACTTTTGCAAGCTTTGGAAAAATGTTTAATTTTGTAGCAGAGCGTAGTCTTGGCTATTTGTTTGTTGATGAAGCGGGACAAGCATTGCCACAAGCAAGCGTTGGTGGATTTTTCAGAAGTAATAAAGTAATGGTTGTTGGTGACCCATCTCAAATAAAGCCCGTATTAACGTTAGACTCGAGTATATTAACCTTAATTGGTAGACATTATAAGGTGAATGAAAAATATGTTTCTGCTGAGGTCTCTACACAAACCTTAACCGATGATGCTAGCCAATTTGGTTTTTATAAAAGTGAAGATGAGTGGGTAGGTATACCACTTTGGGTTCATAGAAGGTGTAATGAGCCGATGTTTACGATTGCTAACACGATTTCATACAACGGGCTAATGGTTCAGGGGAAAAATGAATTAGAGGCAAAAGGGAACTCGTTATGGATTAATGTTGATGGAAAAGCAGATGATAAATATGTGCGACAACAAGGCATTACTTTAAAAGATCTAATTTTAAATAAAATCACGGACAATCCTGAATTAGCAAAAGACATTTACGTCATTTCACCATTTAAAAATGTAGCGTACCAGTTAATAAAATTATTAGATCAAATTAATTTTACGATTCGTGACGAAGGGAAAGTAACGAATATCGGGACAGTACACACATTCCAAGGAAAAGAAGCGAAAATTGTTTACTTAGTACTCGGGGCTGATCACGAAAGTAAAGGCGCAGCATCATGGGCTGTATCAGATCCGAATATTATGAATGTTGCAGCTACAAGGGCAAAAGAAGAGTTTTATGTAATTGGCGATAAAAAATTATATGCATCTATCGGTAGCCAAGTAGCTAACGATACGATAAAGATTATTGAAGAATATAATATGATTACGAGAATCGATTGCTAAGGTAGGGATGTGTTTAAGTTGTGGTTATAGGCATTCAGTAAACAGTTGTGAAAATTATTACAATGAGGACTGGGAGAGTAATAGCGAGTTTTGTCAGTCTTGTCTAGATTGGTTTAAAGATCAATAAAATATGTACGTCGTAGTTAATGTTTTTGGATAGAGTCAAAAATCCTTATCAACACTGCTATTACAGCACTTTACGGTGGTGTTCCCGAAAGCCCCGCCGTTTCGTACTGGATTTTAAAAAAGACCATTTTCTTCGGGAGGTGGATTTTTGTTTTTATATGGGTTAGATTTATTATTATTATTTTTTTTGAAGAATTTTCTTTATACGATCTACTATAACCTCTGTTTTATATAAGATATTAGTATTATTCATTGGAAATCTCTATATAGTAAAAAATTTTTTATAAAAATTCTGAGGGCAAGTACCTCCCTTTAAGGAATAGCGATTATGACGTTATTCGCCCCCCAGGGTTTACATATGTAGTTCTACACTTAAAGCAATCTATTATTAAAAGTGGGTAAAAAACAACACAGATTACTGATTTTGAGTCAATAATCTGTGTTTTTATTGTGGAAATGAAAACCCTAGGCTAGGCCTAGGGTTCAAAAAAGCATACAGAGGAGTTTTTTATGTCAAAAGACACTAATAGTTTAGCACATACAACCTGGAATTGTAAGTATCACATCGTGTTTGCCCCAAAGTATAGAAGACAAGTGATCTATGGGAAGATAAAAAAAGACATTGGAGAAATATTGAGAACACTGTGTGAAAGAAAAGGGGTAGAGATTATAGAGGCAACGGCATGTAAAGATCATATACATATGTTAGTCAGTATTCCGCCTAAGTTAAGTGTATCTGCGTTTGTGGGATATTTAAAAGGAAAAAGTAGTTTAATGATATTTGATCGACATGCCAACTTAAAATATCGATATGGAAACCGGAAATTTTGGTGTACAGGATAGTATGTAGATACGGTTGGGAGAGAAATAAGAAGGTCATCGAAGAATATATACGAAATCAAATACAAGCTGATATAGTGGCGGAACAATTAAGTTTTATGGAATACATAGATCCATTTAAAGGTGAAGAGGCAAAGAAAAAGAAACGAAAGTAAGCAGAAGGTCTTTGAGGTCTGGCCAGTAATAGTAGTACGCAAGGCGAACCATTCAGAGGCCCTTTAGGGTTTGGTCAGTAACAAAGGCTTTCAGCCGTAGAGCAAACCACCCGTGATAACGGGTGGTTTTGATTTTATCTTAAAGATATTTCTAGTTTATAAAGGTATACGTTATAGAACAACAAAAACTAATACTCAGATAAAAAATAATAGGTAAAATTCAACATTTGGCAAAGGACCCAACCAGTTCATCTAGGGTCCTTTGTGATTAATGCCTGTATCAGAATGAAGTTATATAAATGTATAATCACTCTTATCCTAAGAAAATCAGTGCCGCTTTTTTAAAATTGTTGCGACTAATTATGATATTAATTTAGAATTTAATGTAATGTGGTAAAATATTCATATTGATAAAATAATTAAAATGGTATATGAAAGGTAATTTTCAATGAATACGCTAGAAATAAAAACTATGCCGTTTACTCAGTCTTCGATAGACTCCTTACATGGTAAATCTTATTCTGATTATCCAGTTGTATATTTTTTAAACAATAATACTCTGGCTTACATTGGAGAGACAGTAGCCGTAAGAAGTCGTATGAGAAATCATTTGAATAACCCGGAAAGAAAATCATTAGATAAGATGACATTGATTATTCATGAAAAATTCAATCGTTCAGCAACTTATAATATTGAAACTAAACTTATTAATTATTTTTTAGCAGATGAACGCTATAAACTTCAAAATAAGAGTCAGACAGCGGATAGTATTAGTCATGATTATTATGATAAACCGTTTTTTAATGAAGAGTTATTTAATGAATTATGGGACCAGTTAAAGGAAAGGGATTATGTTACCCACTCAAGAGAAGTTATAGAAAATAAAGATATTTTTAAATTATCTCCTTTCAAAGAGTTGTCGATGGATCAAATTGAATTAAAAGTTAAAATTATTGATGTTTGTGAAAAACATATTAATGACGACCAACCATTTGTTTTCCTTGTTAAAGGTGAAGCAGGTACAGGTAAGAGTGTTGTATTAAGCGCCGTTTTTAATCGGATTCAAGAGCTAGCAAAGGAGAAATCATCAGCTCTTTATAACAGTAATAATTTTTTATTAGTAAATCATACTGAAATGTTAAAAACATACCATAAAATTGCGGGAAAAGTAAAAGCACTTAGAAAGAATAACTTTGACAAACCTACTCCTTTTATTAACAAACGAAAAAAGTCCAATCAAAAAGCTGATATTGTGTTTGTAGACGAAGCGCATTTGTTGTTAACCAGACCAGATAGCTTTAATAATTTTAAAGAGAATAACCATTTAGAAGAAATTATGAAACATAGCAAAATTGTTATCCTAGTATTTGATGATAAGCAAGTGTTAAAAATGAAAAGTTATTGGGATGAAAATAAGCTACTCAGTCTTGTAGACAGTCGTCATTCAGAAGAATATATATTAAAAAATCAATTTCGCATGCGTGCAAGTCATAAAATGATTAGTTGGATTGGCCATTTTGTTGCAAAAAAGATAACATCTATTCCTCAAAAAGAAGAGTTTGATTTTCAAATTTTTGATTCAGCGGCTAAGATGTATAAAGAAATATGTGAGAAAAATAAAAAATTTGGCTTAGCAAGAATGGTATCAACATTTGATTACGTTCATAAAAAAGATGGTGAGACCTACTATATAGAAGAAGATCAATTTAAATTACCATGGAATACTACTGAGGGAGATGCTACCTGGGCTGAAAGGGAAGATACAATAAGGGAAGTTGGTTCTATTTATACAATCCAAGGTTTCGATCTGAATTATGTTGGTGTAATTTTAGGACCATCGGTTGCTTATGATGAGGAAAATGATGAATTGAAAATTATTACAGAAAACTATAAGGATACAGAGGCTTTCAGAGGTAAAGATGAATTTGATAACCCTCAATACATAAAAGAAAAAATCATATTAAATTCGATAAATGTTTTATTAAAGAGGGGAATAAAGGGTCTATATATATTTGCAAGTGATTTAAAACTAAGAGCAAGGTTATTAGAACTTTACTGGAACCGTACAGAAGATTATAGAAATATGAAAATAGCAGAGGAAAAAAGTGATTATCGTTAATAAATTGATACTATTTTTGAGCAAGTAAAGATAGGGGATTTGGCCTTGGAGTATTTGGAGTCATTTAATATTAAAGATAGTAAAAGAGTAGATAAAATAATAGCAGAACTAAAAGATAACTTCCCTGAAATCGATTGGCAAACACAGTGGTACGAACATGAAGATATAATAGACAATCCAACTAGTTATATTTCGTTAATTGTTCCAGCTTCTCAACATGAAGAAGCTGAACAAATTTACCAACAATTAAAGGAGAAAGGATTTGATTTTGAATCATCAATCTTTAAACCGTTAATTAAGGAAATTGTAGAATTTAGAGACAAAAGAGATTGGAAGCAATTCCACAATCCAAAGGATCTAGCTATATCCCTTTCTTTGGAAGCAAGTGAGTTATTGGAAAACTTTCAATGGAAAACAAGTGAAGCAGCCATAGACGACAATATTGATAATATTATCGACGAATTAGCAGATGTGGTTATATATGCATTATTAATGTCTAATGAGCTAGAAATAAATTTAGAGCAAGCAATCAAAAGAAAGATCCGTAAAAATAGCCAAAAATACCCGGTTGATAAATCTTTTGGATCAAGTAAGAAATATACGGATTTACAAGATTGAGCTAATAATACATATATTTTAAAATTTTGAAGTGTTGTTTTTTCTTTAGAATCCCACGGTGATGCGCATATAGCGGAGGTGGTTGCTAGGTGTTGTTCACGTAGTCTGTCATACACTTCTTGATGAATTAAGAGGCGTAAAACATGGTCTTTTTCCTTTGTAATTAGCGATTGTAAAATTTAAAATCGCTGTTGGCAAAAGGGGCGGAGTACTTAAAAAGAGTTTTAAAATATTGGGGTTGATTATTAAAAAAAGAAGTGAAACAAATTTGTATTACTCTTTATTTTCAGTAAATTCAGTATTGACAACTTGAGTTTATCGATATATTATCATATTTAATTACATAATAATAAGCAACGATTGGAAATAGTAAAAGGATTTATAAGCTTTTCAGAGAGCTGATGGTTGGTGAGAATCAGTAGTTATAACCTTTGAACTCGTCCAAGAGCTACTCCCTGAACATAATTAGTAGGGGATGTCGGTTTTCTACCGTTATGAAGATAGGTGGTGATTGCCACCGAAAATGAGTGGATTAATCTAACTATGATTAATCAATTAGAGTGGTACCGCGAGCAACGCCTCGTCTCTATGGTTTTTTAGAGACGGGGCTTTTTTATTTTTAAATAAACGAACAATTATTATAAAAAAGGTGGGAGTCAGGATGAAAAATATCAATAAATATTCTAGAGGTTACTTTATGCCTCCAGTTCAAAGCTTGAAATGGACAGAAAAGGAGTATATTACAGAAGCTCCTACCTGGTGTAGTGTGGATCTTCGCGATGGAAATCAGGCTTTGGTCGTCCCGATGAATTTAGAGGAAAAGTTAGAATATTTTCAGTTGCTTTTACAAGTAGGTTTCAAGGAAATCGAAGTCGGTTTTCCAGCTGCTTCGGAGACTGAATTTACATTTTTACGTACATTAATTGAAGAAAATTTAATTCCGGATGATGTGACAATTCAAGTTTTGACACAGTCCAGAGAACATATTATCCAAAAAACATTTGAAGCGTTACAGGGTGCGAATAGAGCAGTGGTGCACTTGTACAATTCCACATCTGTGGCACAGCGTGAGCAAGTATTTAGAAAATCTAAGGAAGAGATTATCGATATTGCTGTAACTGGAGCAAAAATGCTTAAGAAATATGCTGATGAAACTGAAGGGAATTTTCAATTTCAATATTCTCCTGAAAGCTTCACAGGCACAGAAGTGGAATTTGCGCTTGAAATCTGTAATAAGGTACTTGATATTTGGCAGCCGACAGTTGATAACAAGGTAATTATTAACCTGCCAGCTACTGTATCCATGTCTATGCCTCACGTTTACGCAAGTCAAATTGAGTATATGAGTGACAATCTAAACTACCGAGATAATGTAATCTTATCGCTTCATCCACACAATGACAGAGGAACTGGGGTGGCAGATGCCGAGCTAGGAATGCTTGCCGGAGCCCAAAGAGTCGAGGGAACATTGTTTGGAAACGGAGAAAGAACAGGAAATGTGGACATCGTAACACTTGCATTAAATATGTTTTCACACGGGGTAGATCCAAAGCTGAATTTTGAAAATATCCCTGCGATTATATCTAAATATGAAAAATTAACAAGAATGAAGGTTCACGAAAGACACCCATATGGCGGTGAACTTGTCTTTACTGCATTTTCAGGTTCCCATCAAGATGCCATTGCTAAAGGTATGAAATGGCGCGAGGAAGAAGAACGTCAGTATTGGACTGTACCTTATCTATTAATTGATCCGATGGATATTGGAAGAGAATATGAGGGGGATATCATCCGAATTAACAGTCAATCCGGTAAGGGAGGAATCGGTTATATTCTTCAGCAAACGTATGGAATTGATATCCCTGCCGAAATGCGTGAGAGCTTCGGATATAGTGTGAAAAATGTTTCAGATCATATGCACAAGGAACTTATGCCGAACGAAATCTATGACATTTTCATGAAGGAATATGTGAATATTAACACTCCTGTCGAATTTATCCGTTATCAATATACCGAAAATGGCCAGTACGAAACGATTGTATCGATTCGGATGAATAACGAAGAACATGAATTTTCAGGTGTAGGAAATGGAAGACTGGATGCTATCAGCAATGCTCTTCAAACCAAACTGGATATCGACTATACCAATTTGGTCTATAAGCAGCATGCGTTAGAAATAGGCTCAGGATCAAACGCTGTATCTTATGTAGGAATCACAGCTAAGAATGGTACGGTATATTGGGGATGCGGAATTGACACTGATATCATGACTTCTTCAGTAAAAGCCCTATTTAGCGCCATTAACAACATGGTATCCAGCTTACAACTTCCTGTTGGAAAAGAATTTATCCATTCAAAAGAATAAATGAGAAAATAGTATTATCTTTTATGACACAATATGTTCTTATGCTTGCTTTACATGTTAAACTCGATTTTGGATGATAAAGCCGATAAAAAACTACGATATAATTGGTTGAACTGCACCCCAATTGTTAGACACTGACAATTCGGGGTGCAGTTTTTTTATGCAATGAAGATAGATGATAGTTCTTCTGCTAAAATTTCGCATTTGTCAAGAACACCTGCTCCAGCAACGGATCGAGAAGAGGGATTAACTTGTAAATGGTCGTAAGGCTAATAAACTAAGGTCGTTCATCTATATGCCTTTTAATTACATAATACATTTCGATAGTGTCAAAATGTATTATATAAGAAAAATGTTTCTGCTTATCGTTGGTAATTAGAGAAGCTATCTTATATACTTGAAAAGAAATTTAATTTCAAGGAGGAATAAAGGTTTACTATCGTTAAACAAAAAGCTTATAGACCGACTTGATAGATTAAAAATTATTCTTACAACTGTAGAGGAAGTGATTGCATGCCCACATTAAATGGGAAAACTGCTCTAATTACTGGAGCTGGTAGAGGAATTGGAAAAGCAACTGCATTGGCATTAGCAAAAGAAGGTGTGAATCTTGGCTTGATTGGTTTAAATATGACTAATCTTGAAGAGCTATCAAGCGAATTGCAACAATTTGATATAGAAGTGTCAGTAGCATCTGCGGATGTATCGGATCTTGAAGCTGTTAATCATGCTGTTGCTCACATTAAATCAGAACTTGGAGACATTGATATCTTAGTTAACAACGCAGGTATCGCTAAGTTTGGAGGCTTTCTTGATTTAACCCCGGAAGAATGGGAAAAAATCATTCGAGTAAACTTAATGGGAGTATACAATGTTACACGAGTTGTTTTACCTGATATGATTGAAAGAAAATCAGGTGATATCGTGAATATCTCTTCGACAGCTGGACAAAAAGGAGCACCTGTTACAAGTGCTTATAGCGCTTCTAAATTTGGTGTTTTAGGTTTAACTGAGTCCCTTATGTTAGAGGTAAGAAAACATAATATCCGTGTTACTGCTTTAACGCCAAGTACAGTTGCAACTGATTTAGCCTATGAAGCTAACCTTATTTCTGGGAACCCTGAAAATGTCATGCAACCAGAAGACTTAGCTGAACTTCTTGTAGCTGGATTAAAACTAAATCCAAGAGTTGTTCTAAAAAATGCCGGATTATGGACAACTAATCCTTAAATTAGCTCATTAAGCTACATACGGCAATCGGACGTTTATCATAAAATACATCTCCTATCTTAATGTAGCATGAAGATGAAAAAGCGAAGCAAACAAAAATAGTCCCGAAAACACAATTGTTATCGTGTATCCGGGGCTATTTGACGTTTACTTGTGAAATATTTAATAGATGGAACAATCACAATAGAGACTACTAGAACGCGGAACAATTGAAATGCTGTAACAATGGTACTGTTAGCATGAACTGACGCAGAAATAATCCCCATTTGATCAAGACCACCAGGCACGATACTTAAAAAGCTCGTTTTAAAGTCGAGCGGATAAAATTTCATTGCTAATAGAGCGAGGCCGAATGCACTTGCGATATATAGAAACGATGAAACGAACGCATAGAAAATCAGCTTTTTCGATAGGTGAAGATTTTCTTTTTTCATAAGCAATCCGATATAAATGCCCAGCACAATTTGTGCAACATGAAGTGCGCTTACCGGAATTTCTGGAATCTCGATAGTTGCAAGTTGTAAGCCCATAAATAAAAATACCGGACCAAGCATATAGCCGGTAGGGATTTTTATTTTCATGGCGATAAAGCCAGCAATGTAACTTGAAGCAAAAAACAATAAAAATGGCAACGTGTAATGCGCGTCTGAAACAGATGTGCTCGAGCTACTGCTACTACCTACAACGAGCATTGGTACAAAGCCGACAATGCAGAGTACACGGAGCACTTGATAAAATGTAATCATCGTAATATGTTTACTACCTTGTTCTTCAGCATAAGCAACAATTTGTGTCATACCACCGGGCACACAGCTAGTAAGTGCGGTAAGTTGGTCAACTTTCACACGTTTAACTATAACCCAGCTGATGAAAATAAATAAAATAATATAAAGGACATTTAATGAAATCATCGCAGGTAAATAAAGCCGAATATCTGCAAGTGCCTCAAGAGTAAAGGCATGGCCAATCGAATACCCAGCAATAACTAAACCAAAATTTCGAAAGTGTTTATTCCATTTTAAAGAAAGCGGGGTCGTTAATTGTAAAACTAATATTGTTAGCAAGGGTCCGAGAAGCCATGGCATCGGGATATGTAACAATTGAAAAACATAGGCGCCAATGACACCAAGTATTGCAGTTAATAAATAGCTTTTGGCTATTGCCATAAAGGACACCTCAATTCATAAAAAACTTGTTCTATTATTTCATATTCATCCGATTTTTTAAAGGAATTGTAATGAATTTGAGGTAGATGCAGCTTGTTTTACCGTGGCTATTCAAAATCGTTCACTATTTAAATATGTAAGGGAAAAGGATTGTATAGACGACTTTCTAATAGCTTTTGAGCATGTTGTATTAGCAGTTGCCAGTTGGAAAAGTAACAGCGGCGACTTTGACAGAAGAAGGGGTAGAGTGTTTGATTGTACCAGATAATGGAATGATGGGAGCGGTGGTTATAGAGTTGTCACGTTGTTTTCACAGCACTGATAGATGATCGAGGGTAACGATCTGTAAAAATATCCTTAGAAAACCGTTACATTATTTTTCTAGAGTATGATAAGTGATACCAACGTCAAAAGACGTCTCTACAGATAATTGTAGAGGCGTTTTTTGATTGCGTGCCAAACTTGAACACCTTCATAAAGTTGTCTAGGTTAATGTTGGTAATCCAGTTTTTCTCTAACGATAGGAAGAGTGCAGCATCTGAATGCTCCTCCAGATTTTATGATTTCCGTAATATCAACCTCAATCAGTTCGTAGCTTCTTTTTCTCAGTTCTTTGTTAACCTTTGTATTGACAGGCAGAGAAATAATTTTCTTATTTCCGATTGAAAGCACATTCGTCCCAAGAGTAAATTGCTCCTCTTCGGTTACTTCAATTAAATCGTATCTAGATGCCAGCAGGTTCAATTGTTCTTTATTAATTTCTCCAGGAAAAATCAATGCTTCGTTCGGGGAAATGATATTAAATACACAATCTAGATGGAGATAGGTATCAGTAAATGGAATAGGGATGACATCAAATTCAGGAAGAAGCTTCTGGAGCTTTTCAATAGACTCGATGTTTGTTCGCTCACTAACCCCGACATAAATCGTATTTCGATCTATCAGGACATCGCCTCCCTCTATTCGATCTCCTGTTAGGTTATGAAAAGGTACATGTTTGTTTTGAAGCCATTCTTTCAGCACATTTTCTTCGCCTGTCCTGATGTCTGTCCCCATCTCGGCTACAAAAACTTTCTCTCCGAGTGTAAATCCTATATCCCGAGTAAATACTTGCTCGGGATACTTGTTATAAGAAGGAAGTAGGATAACCTCTATTCCTAATTTTCTAAGGGCTGATACAAAATTAGCATGCTGAGTCATTGCGGTTTTAATATGAATGCCCTCATCTTCAAAATGTTTCTGTGTTTCATTAATCACGTCTTTAATTCTCATGTATTGTGGTTCACATAAAATAACTTGTTTCAAAGGATTGTACTCACTAAAACAATTCGCTCTCATAGCTATCACTTCCTACAAAAAGTTCTAGTCATACTATCTCCTAAGTCTATTGAGATATACCATAAAAAGGTTAAAACAAAATATTAAGTGGCACAGGCTTGTTTATAATAATCTTGATAAGGTTAAATCAGTGATTGGAGGGATTCGATATGTTTAATCTTTTAAATCGTAACAACTTAAGGTTTATCGATAATCAAAGGACTTGGTAGTGGAACAAGAAAAAACCGGATATGTTAGAGCTTAAAAGAATTATGTAGTTTTTCGGAAATCAAATTTCTTCTGCTTATTCTTTGTATTCTGGATGGTTATGTCGCTTACATCCGAATAGATAGCAAGCTCCAGTTGCTGCAGGTTCAAATTCTATCAACGGGTTATGTCCAGATGAAATTAGTTTGACCATATTTTCATACTGGTTTTTATCCTTACGTAATTGCTGGATATATGTTTCTTTATCACTTTCTGCCCAATTTTCTTCACATTCTTCTTCATGAGCAGCTTTAATTTCTTCGTCTTTTTGTTGAATAGCTTCATGTACTACTTCATGGATGCGGGGGATATTGTTTGTATTAAAAAGAGCATAGATAAATCGGCTTATCCAATAAGGTTCTTTCCAGTATTCTTTCCATCCTTTTTCAAACCAATGTATCGCTTCTTTAAAACAATCTAATTCAACATATAAATCAGCAATCTCAATTTCTCTTACAAATTCGTCCACTCCTACATTGAACGCATCTAGTTTGTCTTTTGCTTCTATTTTCTTTCCAAGTTCAATTAAACATTTAATATGACTGTACATGGCATCGTCGGAATTTCCTGCAACTCGTAGAAAAAAGTCACAAGCTTCCTTTAAGTCTCCAAGATAATACTTTGCTACGGCTAAATTATGATAAGCTTCACTGGATGGTTGAATTGAAATGGACTTCAGTAATACGTCTGAAGCAAGCTTCCACTTTTTTTGCCTAATATAAATTTCCCCCAATATGTTATAAGGAAAATAAGAGGAGGGATTCATATAAATTGCTTCTTGAATTAATTCGAGGGCTTTGTTATCGTCCTCCTCTTCGTAACTGTACATCCAAGCAAGATTATTCAGAGACTGAATATTTCTTGATTCTTTTACTGCTTTTTGAAAAAGTACTAAGGCTTCTTCATACTCATTTTTTTCAAATAGATTAATAGCCTTTTGGTTGGTATTCAATCATGTACCTCCATTTCTTGATGATTTTTATTATCTAGCATATTATTTCAAACTATGAAGTGCAGTTGAAACTCGAAACAAAACGAGTGGGAGAGTTTCAAAGTCCTTATTCAATTATTTGCTTACGTTAGTGGAATAACAATATTTTTTAATTTAATTTAATAATCTATTCACACGAACGACATTTCGCAGAACTTGTGTTTTATTGAACATTTCTCCTCTATTTCTAAAACATGCTATGATAGATTATAAGTTAGATTTTGACACCGTCTAGAATGTGAGGTTCATGATGATTACCAATACAAAAGAATTGAAATCCCAATTGAATAAGTTAATTAGTGATCCCGATTTTTTACGATTACAGGAATCTTTTGAAAAAGAAAGTTTGTTTCAATTATTAGGTTTTGGACACCGCGAGACAATGCATAGCGCATTTATTAGTTGGCTACTCTCGCCAACTTCTTCGTTAAATTTAGGCTCATTCCCACTGAAGCGTTTTCTCTACTACATTTGTGAAGAGAACGTTTCGAATATGAAAACAACTAT